>Ga0075158_10000480_pt1 | contig 32519 bp, 28 predicted proteins | sample JI91814BDNA_FD_70968 | JGI IMG/M metagenome (GOLD analysis project Ga0075158, IMG submission 70968) | Wastewater effluent complex algal communities from Wisconsin, to seasonally profile nutrient transformation and Carbon sequestration -... | ecosystem: Engineered > WWTP > Effluent > Algae... | reverse complement strand
CTCGCCGCCTTCCGCCGCCTCGCGGAAACGCTCGCCGAGATCAAGAAGAAACTGCGCTGAGTGCTCCTCGCCTCGCTCGCCCAATACACTTCACCATGCCCGCCACCATCACAGGGAGAGGCCTCTTCTCGGGCGCGCCCGCCACGCTGACCATCGACGCAGCACCAACCGGCACGGGCCTCTGGCTTCGCCACGCGGGATCGAGTGAGGCACCGACACCGCCCACGATCAACTACCTCTCGACGCTCCCACAGCACACGTGCTTTCCGCCGCAGATCTCGGGGCGTAACACGACCATCGCACACACAACAGCCGCGCCCGTCGGCTTCGCCACGATCGAGCACCTGATGTCCGCGCTCGCTGGATTGCACATTGCCAACGCGACGATCACGCTCGACGGGCCCGAAGTCCCGATCCTCGATGGTTCGTCGCTGCCATTTGTCCATGCGCTTGCGAGCGTCTTTCCGGCGACCCCTCGCAACGATCGCGCTCCCCTCATCCTTGACCGTCCCGTCGAAGTCGCTGACCCCCGTGGCTCGCGCATCCGCGCCATCCCGCGCGACGCACCTGGCACCTTCTACTCCTACACGCTCGACTATGGGCCAACATCCTCTTTCCCTGCACAAGCCGCAGAGTTCGACTCCACTCGCGACGATTACGCGCGCGATGTCGCGCCCGCGCGCACGTTCTCATTGATCCATGAGGCACAGGCTCTCCAGAAGATGGGCCTCTTCACGCACCTCACGCCGCGGGACATGCTCGTGCTCGATGGGCATGGCCAACCAATCGACAACAAACTGCGCTTCGCGAACGAAGCCGCGCGCCACAAACTCCTGGACCTCATCGGCGACGTCGCGCTCCTGGGCCAGCCGATCCAGGCCGACATCTTCGCCGAGCGTTCGGGGCACGCGCTCACGCACGAACTCGTGCGCGAGATCCTGCGACAGTATCTTTAGCGTTTACTTACGACCGCGATTGTGCGCGCATCATCGCGCACCGACCACCGGCGCGCGCAAAGTCGTGGTCACTACGCCGAATCCGGCTTCCTTTCCCACATTTCGCGTGTAGTTTCCTTTCGGTGGCTTCTCGTCCGCGGCGTGTGTCCGCGTCACGAGCATCCTCGCCGCCGATCGGGGGAATCATGAACGTTCGCCGCTGGTTGTTCGTCTGTGCCACGCTCGCCTTCACTCTCCTGCTCCTCGCGCCCGCAGGGTGCACCACGACCGACGAGGCCATCGAGGCCCGCTCGCGCGCGGTCGCCGCCCGCGACACTCTCGCGGCTCACACCCTGGACCTCGAGTCTCGCCTCGCCGACCTGCCCGCGAGCGACCCAGCCCGGCCCGACCTCGAAGCCCAACTCCAGCGTTCTCGGACTGCCGCCGCCACCCTTTCCCAAGGCATCGGCCTGATCGATGCCACGCTGGCCGGCACCTCACACAGCCCGGAAGCGGAACTGGTGGACGCCTTCGACGACCTCCTGCCCCCGGCATGGCGGGCCCCCCTTCTCCTCGGCGGCGTCGGTTTGGGCCTCTTCCTGCGCTCCCGCCAACTTCGCCAGGGCATCACGACCATCGCTCAGGGGATCGAAGTCGCCAAACGCGAGGACCCGGCCTTCCTCGAGGCCTTCCAGCGTCATGCGAACACATTCCGATCAATCCAGTCACCCACCGCCCGCCGCGTGGTCGATGAAATCACCGGGCCCGCTGGGGCTGCAGGGAGCGGCTCCAAGACCCCTCCCGCCGCGACCTTGCACAGAAAATCTCGAACCACAAAAACATCTGCGAAAGCGCCAACGTCGTATTCCCAACCATGAGTGCCCGGGAGACAATCAGATGACCATGGACCGAAGCGACTCAATCCTCGTTCCAAACCCTCGCCGCGCACCCACGCGGCGTGGTGCGTTCACGCTCATCGAACTCCTGGTCGTCATCTCGATCATCGCTTTGCTCATAGGCATCCTCGTCCCCGCGCTGGGCAAGTCCAAGGAAGCCGCGCGCCGCGTGAAGTGCTCGGCCAACCTCCGCAGCATCGGGCTCGGGCTGACCATGTACCAGCAGACCGAATCCAAGGAACTGCTGCCTCGCGTCACGCCCCTGACCGACGACCAGAACAGCAACGACCCGTCACTACTCGATGTGCTGGACAAGTACATCGACGCACCCAAGCCGCGGCGCGTGCCGGAGGTGACCGGGGACTGGGTCGTCACCGATCCCTATCGCTGCCCCAGCGACTCCAAGGGCGATACCGGCACCAACTTCAAGCCCTACTGGCAGAGCAAGGGCACGAGTTACGAGTATGGCCCGGGTCTCGCGATGTACCTCGCCGAGTTGCTCACGATCCCCGCTGACAAGGTGCAGTTCGCCGTGAGCCGTGCGTACGCCCAGATGAGCGGCCGCGTCGCGATCATCTATGACGCGGACGACTGGCACAACTCGCGCTTCGATGCCAACTCCCGCAGCGACATGTCGCCCGAAGCACGCTGGGATCGCAACGCGGTCTTTTATGGTGACGGCAGCGTCGATAAAGTTCCTTACTTCACGCAAGACCGCATTCGCGACCTTGTCATCGCGATCCTCTCTGCGGGCGGCATTCCGGATCCGGGGGGTGGACAATGACTCAATCAACGACTTCACATATGACCGGTTCGCACATGCCGGGACTGATGGACGACCTCGTCCCCGTGCGTGGCAACGAAACGCGCCCGCGGCACACGCTGCGCCTCGGTGTGCCCAAGCGGGTCTCTCGCTGGTGGAACGACCTGAACAACGATCCCGGCCGCCGCAGGCGGGCCATGCGCTGGGTGATCGTCGCGGGTGCACTGGTCCTCGTGGGTGGCGGCGTCGGCTCGTATTTCGCCTTCCGTCCCAAGCCCCAGCCCGACTATCTCACGAGCGACATCGACGACATTCTCGATTTCACGGTTCTCTCCGACGAGTTCAACAACCTCTCCATCAAGAAGCGGATGGAGTTGCTCGCGCAACTGGTTGATCGCCTGAAGAAGTTGGACTCGGGAGACTCTGAGTTGCTCGCCGCGTTCGCCGCGAGCATCAAGGGAGACATCCGCCGCCAACTCGAAGAGAATATCTCGCGCCTCGCGATCGACGCCTGGGACGAGAAGGCCGCGGACTATGAGAAACTTGGGAAGGACGCGACGCCCGCGGAGCGCACCGCTTTCCTCGAGAGCACGTACGTCGACTTTGAGAAGATGATGGAGGCCGTGGGCGGCCGCAATCGCGACATCTCCGACGAGGACCGCCTCGCCCGTGCCAAGCGGAATGGCCAGCGCGACTACGACGCCTTCAAGCAGGGGAAACGCCCGGGCAACAGCGAGTTGGGCGACGTCGTCGGGTTCATGAACACGCGCATGGGCTCGCACGCCTCACCAGCCCAGCGCGCCCGCGGCACCGGCATGATGCGCGACATGACCCGCGTCTTCCGCGGGCAGGACCCCGCGACAGGACAGCCACTGCCCGGCGGCGGGTGACTTCCACTCGAACGCTGTCGCTCGCCTTGACAAACCCAAAGCGCAAGCGAGGGGCTTCATTCTTGTTCAACTGTGCGCCAACGGTGCGGTGTTCGGCGGGTTGAGTGTACCGCATTCGGGACACAGGAGGCTTCCGGTGTCATCCATCTTGGTCGCACGCAAGTCATACGCACATTCGCCGCACAGTCCACGATCGCGGCGTCGTTGACGCCGCCAACTGTCCACTTCAAAGATCCACCCCCACGACCACACGACCACCCCGACCACCAAAAGGGAGAACGCGTTCTTGAACACGCCCGGCCACCAGATGCTCCACGTGTCCGAGCGACGAAGCAGTTCTGCCTTGTCGGTGGCACCAAACTCATCGAGCCAAGGCGCGAGCGCGAGGTGCGTCAGGCGTATGTCTTCGGACGAGAACGCCTTGCCGAACGTGCTGATTAGCGGCCTATGAGACGCCACCATTGGTTCAATGAGTCCCCCTCGTCGCCCCGGACCGATCTCCGTCCAGAAAACGGTCGCGCAATCGTCGGGCCGATCTTGGCTCAGTTTGGCCAGTTCATCCCAACTCTGTTTGTCCGGATCGATGATTCGAACGACCTTCGCTCCGTCTCCAATCACCTCTCGCACGGCGTACACGGGCGGGCGGGGGTGCCACATCCTGCCGATGGCGGGCAAGGCAAAGAGCAACAGCGCGAACAACAACACCGCCGCCGAATACGGGTTGCGAATCATCTGCCGAAGCCAGTGTCTATGTTGTGGCGGTACCGTGGACTTCACGCTTGATTGTTCGCAGTTGGCCACCCGCTCGCTTCGTACACTCTCCCATGCCCAATCCTTCTTCCATTTCACAGGCCGATGTCCGCAAGGTGGCAAAACTCGCGCGCCTGTACATCTCCGATGCTGAAGTCTCGCAGCACCAGCAGGCCCTCGCGGCCGTGATCGGGTACATGGACACGCTCAAGTCTCTTGACCTCTCCGCCGAAGCCGCGGCGGGCACGGTGCACGCCGGGGCTGGTGGCGACGGGTTCGGCTCGCACCTGGCTGAGGATGAAGTCGGCCCGACGCTCTCGAACGACGCGCTGATGAAGATGGCTCCGCTCTCCATGCCGCCGTTCGTGATGGTGCCCAAGGTGCTCGACGACGGAGGCGGAGCGTGAGGCGCAGCGCGATCGAGACGGCGTCGCTCTTGCGCTCGAAGAAACTCTCGGCGGTGGACGCCGTGCGCGAGAGCCTCGCGGCGATCGAGGGTGGCAACGGTGCGATCAACGCGGTCGTCGAGTCGCTCGGCGAGCCAGCCCTCGCGCGGGCGAAGGAGATCGACGCACGGGTGGCGCGTGGTGATGTCGAAGGCCTACCCCTCGCGGGTGTGCCCGTCGTCCTCAAGGACAACATCTGCCTCGATCGCGGGCACACGACGTGCGCGAGCGAGATGTTGCGAAAGTTCGAGTCGCCCTACAGCGCGACAGCCGCACAGCGCCTCGAAAACGCCGGCGCGATCGTCGTCGGCAAGGCCAACCTCGACGAGTTCGCGATGGGTGGCAGCACCGAGCACTCCTGCTTTGGGCCCACTCGCAATCCATGGGACGTGTCGCGAGTACCGGGCGGGAGCAGTGGCGGTTCGGCCGCCGCGGTTGCGGCGGGATTCGTGTCGCTGTCACTAGGCAGCGACACGGGCGGCTCGATCCGCCAGCCCGCGAGCCACTGCGGCGTCGTTGGCTTGAAGCCAACCTACGGCCGCGTGTCGCGCTATGGGCTCGTTGCGTACGCGAGCAGTCTCGACCAGATCGGGCCGATGGCCACGAGTGTCGCTGATGCCGCGCTCGCACTACAGGTGATTGCGGGGCAGGACGAGCACGACATGACCAGTTCGTCCCACGCCGTGCAGACGTTTGTGGTTGATCTTGAACGGCCCGTCGGCGGGAACGATGGTGGCCTCGTGATCGGCGTTCCAAAGCAGGCGCGCGGCGATGGCGCGAGTGGTGGCGTGCGTGGCAGGATTCATAAGGCTGTCGGCGAATCGCTCGAGCACGCGATTCGCGTGTATCAGAAGTTGGGCGCGGAGATTGTCGAGATCGACCTGCCGATGACGGATGCTGGCATCGCGGCGTACTACATCATCGCGACGGCCGAGGCGAGCAGCAACCTCGCGAGGTTCGATGGCGTGCGCTATGGCCGGCGTGCGACGCTCGCGCCGGGCGAAGGACTCTTTGAGTTGTACGCGAAGTCCCGTGGCGAAGGGTTCGGTGCGGAAGTCAAGCGCCGCATCATGCTCGGCACGCACGTCCTGAGCAGCGGGTACTACGACGCGTACTACGCGACGGCTCTCAGGGCGCGGCGGCGGATCTTCGAGGATTTCCAGAAGGCCTTTGGGAAGGGCTGCCGAGCGATCCTGATGCCCAATAGCCCCGGCCCGGCCTTCAAGATCGGCGAGAAAACCAGTGATCCCCTCGCGCTGTACCTGGAGGACGTGTTCACGGTGGGCGTGAATCTTGCGGGGCTGCCGGCGATCAGCGTGCCGACGAGTTTCGCGGTGGAGGATGGCAAGACGCTGCCGATCGGCATGCAGTTGGTGGGCGCGTCGTTCGATGAGGGTGTGCTACTGCGTGTGGCGCGGATGTTGGAGCGCGAGTTGGACCTGGGTGAGAAGTTGATCCCGATGCGCGGGTGAACGTTCCGTCAGAACCGCGACTGTAACGGAGCGGGCACTTTCTGCAAGGCGCTGGTTCGGCGATTGATAGATGTCCGTGCATCACGGCTTTGTGTGATTCTGTGTCTGTCGATATCTGTGCGCAACCGCGCCCTCACGGCCGCGGTTCTGATCACGCGCGGATCGTCGTTTCTATTTCCCGGACAGCACGAGCAGGATCGCGAGTGTCAGCAGTGTCGCGTTGTGGAGGAAGTGCCCGACCATCGGCGCGATGAGCGAGCCGCGCCACTCGCGCGTGAGCGCGAACGTGAAGCCCAGCGTGATGACGGGAAGGAGCAGTGCTAGGGCGTAGCCGTGCATGAATCCGAACACCAGTGCGCTGATTGCGGCGGCGGCGAACACGCCCAGGCGCCCGCGCAGGTGGCGGAAGAACGCTCCGCGGAAGACCATTTCTTCGGTCAATGGCGCCCAGATAGTCGCGAGTAAGAACACGAGCACGAGCGTTGTTGAATCGCCCTGGCCTACCAGATCCTGGATTGGGTTGTGAGGTGGCCCCGCCGAAGGATCGCTGTGTGATTTGGCGAGGGTGTACACGATCACGATCGCGAGGGCGATCGCGATGAACGGGATGCTGGCGAAGTACGCGAAAATGCCAACGCCGACTTCGTGCAAGAGACTCTTGCTGCTGGTCAGGCCGAGTTGTGCGCGCCAGTCCTTGGCGGCGACACCTCTTGCGAGGGGCCAGAGCGGGACGAGGAGCAAGAGCCACTGGCTCAGGAGTTTGATGTTGATTGCCTCGGGCGGGAGCAGGAGGTGTGTGACGAGTTGGAGCAGAAGGAACGAGCCAAGGAAGAGTGCGACGGTTTCGAGGTAGACGCTGCCGCCGGGTGCTGGCGCGGTGAACCGCCGCTTGATCTTGCCGTTGCCGAGCATGACGAAGAAGGCGATGCACGCCGAGAGACCGCCCAATCCGCCCACAACGAGAATGCACAGGAAGAGAACTACGAGCAGCGCCATGTAGCCGCCGCCCGCGACGAGCGGCGCACGGTTCGGGTCTGCGTCGGGCTTGCCAAAGGACAGAAGCAGTTCGCCCAGGTACCCATGATCGGCGACGAGGTCGTCGCGCTGCTTGCTCGAGAGTGCTGAGGATTGACCATCCAGAATCGTGCGCATGGAGGCGATCTGTTCGTCGAGGCGAGCCGTTTCCTCGGCGCTCAGGCTGTTCGTGCCCGTGGTCGCTTCGGCTTTGGCGACGTCCTCGAGTTCCTTACGAGCGACGTCCGCCCCGGCGAGTTCTGCGGCGACGATCGCGTGGCGGAACTTGTCCACGCGCGAGGCGCCGGGCTTGCCCGTCATGTCCAGCAACGCTTGTCCGTCGGACTGTGCCGCGGCACCAAAGAAACTCTTCAGGCGCACCATCATCTTGGCGGACTGCACGAACGGATCGCCGAGTGCGGGTGCGGCCATCGCCGAGGTGGGCGACTGAGAGTGCGGAGATTTCGGCTCAAAGAAACCCTGCTGAAGCAGCACCACTGCCACAAAGGCCAGGATTCCAACCACCCAGGCGACTTTGCCACCAAAGGATGATCCACGGTCTGGTGTGGACGTTAAGGGCACGCGTGGCTGGGTATTGTTTGGTAGTCCGTCGGGGTTCACACACTTTCATCGGTCCGGGTGCTGGGTGATCACGAAGGAAGTGGTTCCGCTCGGCCCGTGTTCGAAGGGTGGACGGCGCAGAAAATCACGTGGCAAGGGCCTATCCTCCCCCTCACTCGCCCGGGCATGGATTCCGGGTGCACAGTCAAACTCTGCAGGCCTTGGGACGTGGAACGCTCCCCTGATCTGCCCGACCCGCGCGGTACGCGGCGGTTTGAAGCGGACGGCTTGTCGTCCCGCATGGTTCTTCGACCCTTGGCGTTTGCCTTGGATCGGCCTTGCGGACGCCCGGGCCCGAAGCGCTGGAGATGGTCATGCCGGACATGTTTCGTCGTCAGACGTGGGTAGCCAAGCCCGGGGAAGTCAAGAAGGTGTGGCGCGAGATCGATGCCGAGGGCGTGCCCTTGGGTCGTCTTGCCGCGGAGGTTGCGCTGGTGCTGATGGGCAAGCACCGCCCCGAGTACACCCCGCACACCGACTGTGGCGACTACGTCGTCGTGACGAATGCCAAGAAGGTCGAACTCAAGGGCAACAAGGCCGAGTACCGCATGAAGCAGCGGTACACCAGTTACCCCGGTGGCCTGAAGATGGAGTCGTACGGTCAGGTCCGCGACAGCAAGCCCGAGTTGCTGGTGGAGGACGCCGTGCGTCGTATGCTCCCCAAGAATCGCCTTTCTCGCGTGATGATGAAGGGCCTGATGGTGTACCCGGGCGCTGAGCACCCGCACACGAATCAGAAGATGGAAACCCTGAAGGTCAAGTAATCAAACCCCGCGAGGCCCGGCCGGTTGGGTCGCCCTGACTGGCACTGGAGCCCCGGAACACACGAACAAAAGGAAAAAGCATGTCCTCGATGAACACTGGTGATATGGATCTGTCGAAGTTTGGGATTGAGAGTTCTCCGATCAAGGCCCCCGCGCCCGAGATCGTCCGTCCGCCCCGCCTCGCCAAGCCCGCCGACAAGCGTGGCTGGTGGTGGGCCGTGGGTCGTCGTAAGTCTGCGGTGGCCCGCGTCCGCATGAAGCCCGCTTCCGGCGCCGATATTGGCATCAAGATCATTGGGCGTGACCCCAAGAAGGCCAAGACGATCGAGCAGTACTTCGCCGAGGAGCGCGACCGCCGCGAGGCGACGCTGGCCCTCACGTCCACGAACATGGGCGGGAAGTTCCAGATCGTGGTGAAGTGCTCGGGTGGCGGGTTCATGGGCCAGGCCGGCGCCGTGAAGTTGGCCATCGCCCGCGCCCTGCTGGACTACGATCCCTCCGTTGAGCCGGTGCTGCGTGAGCAAGGAATGCTCACCCGCGACGCACGCGAGGTTGAACGTAAGAAGTACGGCCAGGCAGGCGCCCGTCGTCGCTTCCAGTTCTCCAAGCGTTAAGCGACACGTTCGTTCCCGGAAGGATTCCGGAACAGAACACCGGCGGTTCATGGGCGGCGACCAAAGCCGCGGAATGGATTCGCCGTGCCAGAGCCCACGACCAACACACAGCCCACGGACCAAGGTTCGTGGGCTGTTTCTTTGGTCCGGCGCGTGCGGAAGGTGACGCCGCGCGTTGGCGGCGTGGTGGATGAGGTCGTCGTCAAGGGCGAAGTCGCACGCCGCTGGGTCGCGCGGCGTGGCAAGGTCGCCAAACTCGTGGTGCACGAGCAGGCCTCGCGCTGGCGCGAGCCCAAGCGACTCACGGTCATCATCGCCTCGGTCGCGGGCGCGTGCCTGGTGATCATGCTGCTCTTGATCTACGCACACTCGCTCACACGGCGGGCGCCGGAATGGTGGAACAAGAGTCTCGTCGTCGATCCGCTCGCGGGCGAAGCGATCGAGATGGGACTCATGCGGCATCTCTCCGCCGTGCGCCAGGCGGACCCGGCGATGAAGTCTGGTGAGGCGTGGTGCAGCACGCCATGGAGCGTCTCACTCAGTGAAGACGACGCGAACGCGTGGCTCAACGCTCGCCTGCCGCAGTGGATGCTCAATCGCGGCAAGCCCATCGAGTGGCCACGCGAACTCAAGGGTCTGCAGGTCAAGTTCGAGGATGGCACGATCCGCATGGGCATGCAGATCCAGGATGGGAACGACAGCATCATCGCGGGCGTGGCGCTCAAGCCTGAGATTCGCCCCGATGGGTCCTTGTGGATCAACTCCTCGGGGCTTGACATCGGATCGCTTCCCGCGCCCGCGTGGTCGATCGGTGCGGCTCGCTCGACGTATGGAAATCGCATCCCCGCGGCGATCCGTGGCTTGCCAGAAGTCGACGCGTTCTTTGGCGCGCTCGCGGGTGAGAATGCGATCTTTCCAAACGCGACGGTGCGCCTCGATGGTGGCAGGCGCGTGCGCGTGCTGAGTGTCTCGCCCAAGAAGGGACGGCTTGACCTCACGTTTCAGACTGAGGCGACGCAGAAGAGGTGAGTGCGTGTCGGCGTTGTGCCACCGCGTTTCAGAGTCGAGGTGCGCAAGCACCCGGACTTGGATCGGCAACGGGACACGCAACACTGGATTGCGAGTGGTATCGGTCCGGCGGCTTGCGCCGCTCGGCTCGGAAGGATCACGTTGTCGCCGCCGTAAACCGCCTGAGCACGCGATTTGAGATCGCGCCAACCACGCCCAGTGCGACGATCATCAGCACGATCCCCAGCACGAGCATCCACGTAGGGACGGCTCCCTTTACTGTGTCGCTGGTGAAGTCCTTGACGCCTGCACCGATGACGACGGCGGCGGCCGTGCGCGGTGCCATGCCAAGCAGCGTGCCGATCAGGTACGGCAATCGCGGCACCTGCACCGACGCCATCACGAGGTTGGTGAGCGCGAAGGGCGAGTTCGGCGGCAGGCGCAGGAGCGCGACAAGGCCTGTGGTCTTGAGGAATGAGTGTCCTTTGGCGGCGCCCTTCTCATCCAGCGGACCCGCGAGCGCATCGCGCACCGCGCGCCACTGCGGCTTTTCGTTGAGCAGTTTCATGACGCGATCGCCCGATGCTCGGCGTGCGATCTCGTAGCCGACCATCGCGCCGCCCACAAAGCCCATGAGCGCGGCGGGGATGCCGACGGCGATGCCAAACGCAAACCCGCCGAGCGCGGACTGTGCGTATGTGGGGAGCAGTGCAAACCCTCCCAGGAGCGCGAACGCGAGGATGTACATCGCGATCCCGACCTCACCGTGTGACTTGAGCCAGGGGCCCGTGGTGCCCATCGTGGCGAAGAGGGCGATCGAGCCCAGGGGTGGCAGGAAGAGCGCGCCCGCGGCAAGGAAGGACGTCGGACCGAGTCGTTTCACGATCTCGATACCGGATGGATTGTGTTGGTTGGCCGGTGGTGTTGCCACGGTGTCATCGGTCTGCGGCGTTGACGTTCCCTTTGTCACGGGTGAGAGCGTATCGCATTGCGCCTATGATCGCACGTTGTTCGGAGAACTTGTTGGTCTTTCCGCCGGGTGAGAATCTCGGTCAGGGGAGGATTGATCTGATGCTTCCAAAGCCGCCGCCACGCGACCCGTCACTGGGATTCCTTTATCTTCCGCCGTACCGCCTCTTCGGCGAGTCCATCGCGGGCGAGACGACCTGCCTGCAGATCCCCGAACTCGACCTGGGCTTTGACATGGGCGCGTGCCCTCGCGCGATGCTCTCGAGCAAGTTCCTCGCGATCACGCACGGGCACATGGACCACATCGGCGCCCTCGCGTACTACTGCTCGCAGCGGCGCTTCCAGGGCATGGGCACCGCGAAACTCGTCTGCGACCAGCGTATCGCGCCCGCGATCCAGCGCATGATGGCGGGGTTCGTGGACCTCGAAGGACAGCGCACACCCTACGAGATCATTCCCCTCCAGCCCGAGCAGACCGTCGAGATCAAGAACAACATCGTCCTCAAGGGGTACGAGGTCGAGCACACCTGCCCGACGTTTGGCTATAGCGTCATCGAGAAGCGCACGAAACTCAAGACTGAGTATCAGAATCTCCCGCAGGAGAAACTGAAGGAACTGAAGGACCGCGGCATCGACATCGTCCGCCACCTCGAGATCCCGCTGATCACGTACACCGCCGACACCGCGCCGGGCCCGCACCTCGTGCGTGAGGACGTTCGCAAGGCCAAGATCATCATCGCGGAGTGCACGTTCTTTGAGCCCGACCACAAGGCCCGCGCCAAGGTCGGCATGCACATGCACGTGGACGACATCGCAGAATGGCTGCGCGTCGTTGAGTGTGAGCACATGGTTCTCGTGCACGTCTCGCGCCGGACGGATCTCTCGTTCGCGCGCAAGCGCATCGCCGAGATCGCTGGGCCTTTGGCGCAGAAGGTTTTGTTCCTGTCCGACTTTCGCGGGAATAAGGCGCGCTACGAGCAGCAACTCGCCGATGCGGAGCGCAAGGCGCACGGCAAGCCCTCGGCTCCTGTGCCCGCGGCGGCCGCGCCCGCATCACCATCCGAGAAAGACAGCGACGACGAGGGCGATGCCTGATTTCGAATCGGGCGTGCGCGATTTTGTCCAGTGTTTTCAGAGGTTTGCGACGCACACTGCGCCCGTTCGGGTCTCGCGCGGTTGACAGGGCACCAAAAGAGTCGTACGTTGTCGCCTCCTGTGGAGAACTTCCACGGCGGTGGCGGGCTCTTGGTGGATTCCGCCCTCGTGATGGGTACGTTCGGTGGGTTTTCAAGGTTGGTATTGACCGGCTGCGGAGATGGATTGTGTTCGTGTGGTGCCCTTCGCCACGCGGCCGGTCGCTCGCCGACGCCGGATGAACGGTGGAAAGCGCATGGACTTTGATCCAGGCCCGAAAGTCTGGGACGGGATGCTGACGCACCTTCGCGGGCACCATCCAACCATCTGCCGCCAGTGGTTCGAGGAACTGGAGCCCGCGGGCGTTCTGGGCGGGGCGTTGCACGTTCGCGCCAAGTCCGATCTGCATCGCGATTATCTCCGCCGCATGTGCGCCGAAGCGTTTAATGACGCCGCCCGCAGCGCGTCAGGGCACTTGCTCACCGTTCGGTTTGTCGGGCCTAACGACGTGCTGCCGGCGGCACCCAAACCTGCGAAGTCGAATGGTCGCGCCACGACCAAGAACGAAACACCACGCCTTGGGGTTGTGGAGACGCGCCCCACTATTCCTTCGGCCGCTCCGGCAAACGCCGCGCCCGCCGTCGACACAAACGAAGCGGCCAAGTCGCAGCCGGCAACAGACCTGTCCGTGGTCGTGACCGACGCGCCACGAGCGGCACCGGCCCACATCGAGTCCCTTGTCGTCAATCCGGACTACGGGTTCGAGACGTTCGTCGTCGGGCAGGAAAACCGTCTCGCCCACGCCGCAGCCAAAGCCGTCGCGTCCAATCCCGGCCGCACGTACAACCCCTTCTTCATCCACGGCGGCGTCGGCCTTGGCAAGACACACCTCCTGCAAGCCATCTGCCTCGAACTCGCGCGGACGCGCCCCGGCATCTCGATGCTGTACGTGTCGTGTGAGGGCTTCATGTCGCAGTTCCTCGAATGCGTACAGCACGGGCAGATGGCCGAGTTCCGCCATCGTTTCCGTGATGTAGACGTCCTCGTCGTGGATGACATTCACTTCCTTGCGGACCGCGACCGGACGCAGGAGGAGTTCTTCCACACGTTCAATGCCCTGCACCAGGCAAACAAGCAGATCGTGATCTCGTCCGACGCCGCTCCGGAAGAAATCCCCTCGATCGAATCGCGCCTGGTCAGCCGCTTCAAGTGGGGCCTGGTCGCGAAGATCGAGCCGCCGTGCCTTGAGACGCGGATGGAAATCCTCAAGGCGAAGGCCCGGATTCGCGGATTGGCCATGCCCGACGATGTTGCGGAACTGATCGCAACGCGGATTGATACGAACATCCGTGAACTAGAGGGCGCGGTCGTCAAACTCCAGATCCAGTCCGCGGTCGAGAATCGGCCGATCGATCTCTCCCTCGCGAGCGTGGCGTTCGGCGAGCAGCACCCGACGTCCCAGAGCGGACCCACGATCCAAGTGATCATGGGGGCCGTGACCGAGTTCTACGGTCTGCGGGTCCCTGACCTCCAGAGCAAACGCCGCCAGCGTTCGGTCGCGCTGCCTCGGCAGGTGTGCATGTACCTCGCAAGACGGAACACGCGACTGTCCCTCGAAGAGATCGGCGGGTACTTTGGCGGGCGCGACCACACGACGGTTATGCATGCCATCCGCACTGTCGAAGACAAGCGAATCGCCGACGCAGACATCGACTTGGTCCTTCGCACGATCGAGGACAAGATCAAACCGCGCAAGGTCGGGGCGCCGACGGCCTGAGCGACTCGCGGCTGCGATTCCTAACGCAAGTATTCATACGGACTTAGCGCGGCCTCGCGCGGGACGTTCGTCGAGTCGACAAGATGGGTGTGGATAGACGGTGGACCGGCGCGCGGGTTTGGCGTTCAGGGGAAAGGAACTGGACACGCCTGCTCTCATGGGCCGCCCAGATACCGGAGCCCGCCGCATCGACTGCCCCTCGCCGACAGGCAAACGACACTTTGCCAGTGCAGTTGGCTCGTCAGAAGTGTTTGGAAACGCTGGGTTTGTGGCACATGCCCATTCCTTTTCCCCAATAGACAGCGGGTATTTCGGAGAGGAGTAAGGTTCTCTCAATTACTCTCAAAGAAGAGAAGAAGCCAACGCCACACACTTGTTCGCATCCCACCTGAGGACACCGAACTGCACCCTTGAGGCCCATTGTGGAAAACAATGGGTGAGCAACCGACCTTCGCACACGCGAGTCCCCAGGTTTGGTGGGCACGATCGCCAAAAAGGCAGACTTAGGGCATCTGGCACTTGGGGCACCAAACGGTGGTGCGTTGGGCGACGGTGTCTGATTGGAGGGGCGTGCCACAGGTGAGGCAGGGGAGCCCTTCCCGGCCGTAGGCTGCGTGGGCTGCCTGTGCCCTGCCCGGTTCGCCTGCCGCGTCCACGTAGTCTCGGAGGGTCGAGCCACCAGCCTCGACCGCATCGCCAAGGATCGCCCGCAGTGCCTCGGCTAGGGCAGCCACACGAGTGACCGGAAGTAGGCGAGCCGTTGTCTGTGGGTGGATCTTCGATCGGAAGAGAGCCTCATCGGCGTAGATGTTCCCGACGCCGGCGATCGTGCCTTGATCCAGAAGCGCGGCCTTGATGGGGCGGGCCGAAAGCGCGAGGCGCTTGGCAAGCGTCGCGGCGGAGATGTCGAGCGCGTCGGGCCCCAGCGTGTTCCAGCGGTAGCGGAAGAGCGTGTCGGGGGATGGATAGGTCCAGATCCCGCCGAAGCGGCGCGGATCGACAAACAGGAGTGCGTGCTCGCCGGTCGGGCCGCTGATGCGCCACGTCGCGTGCGTGTGGTCGGGCGGATTGCGCGGATTGTCTCTGACGAGCAGGCGGCCCGACATGCCCAGGTGGATCACCATCGTCGCGCCGGAGTCGGTGAGGATCGCGAGTTGCTTCCCGAGGCGGCGCAGGCTGGTGATGTTGCGCCCTTGGAGGAGTTGGGGCTTGGTGGTGCGATTGAGTGGCACGCCCTTCACGCCGTGGGACTGGGCGATGTCATCACGAAGCAAGTTGGCGGCGAGAACGTGCGCGCCCACGAGGTGCGGCACGAGCGTGCGGCGGAGGTGCTCGACCTCTGGCAGTTCTGGCATGGGTGATTGTTGGGGGCCTCTCGTGGGGGACGCGTGGCAAAAACAACAAAGGCCACCCACGAAATGGGCGGCCCTTGCACACACGGACGATTTTGGGTGTGGGTCAGGCGGCGCGACGGGCCGTTGACCAGGTCGTCGTGCGCCAGGTGTTCTTGCGTGCGGTGTTCTTGAGATTCCACGACCAGTTGCGGCGGGTGGCCTTCTTGGCGGTGGTCTTCTTCGCTGTGGTGCTCGCCTTCTTGCGGGTCGCGGTGCGCTTCGCGGTCTTGCGTGCGTTCTTCTTGACGCTGGTGCGCTTCCACGCGGTGCGTGTGGCCTTGCGGCGCGTGGTCTTGCTGGTCGTGGCGCGCTTGGTGGTGTTCTTGCGGGCAGCCTTACGCGTGGTGCGCTTGGTAGCCGTCCGCTTGGTGGTGTTCTTGCGGTTCGTCATCGAAACAGTCTCCGTGTGCGAGTGTGCTCGCGAGTTGGTGCCGGGGCTTGTGTGAGCCGCCGACATGTGAGTGCGTCACGCGACGCCCTCGAAGCACGCGGACCCACAGGCCTAGCGTCCCTCATGACCGGCATCGGCGTGACAGACGGCACACTTCACCCACACGCCACAAAATGTCCACGATCGTGCGTTGGCGACCTCAAGTTCATACGATCAAGGCGGGATTCGCGCAGGAACTGCCGCTGCGACACGCCCGAACCAGAAAGAAGGCGAACGCGTTGGTCGGACGAATGTACAGGTTGGAAAGCCCCGTCGAATCTGCCGCGGCAGAGCCCACGGATTGGTCGCACGACAGTTGGCGCGGACGCCCGGGTGCCGAAGTGATGGAGTATCGCGACGTCGCGGGCGTCGAGAATGCGGTGCGCACCTTGCGAGCACTCCCGCCGATCGTGACGAGTTGGGAGATCGAGCGTCTGCGGTCGGAGATCATCGCGGCGCAGAAGGGCGAGCGGTTTGTGTTGCAGGGCGGCGACTGCGCGGAGCGATTCGCGGATTGCAGCGCCGTCGCGATCACGAGCAAACTGAAGATCCTGCTGCAGATGTCGCTGGTGCTGGTGCATGGGAGCATGAAACCCGTGACGCGCATCGGCAGGTTTGCGGGGCAGTACGCCAAGCCCCGCACGAGCGCGACGGAGACGCGTGAGGTGCAGGGAGTGTCGAGGACGTTGCCCAGTTACTTTGGCGAACTGTTCAATGGGCCGGGGTTTGATCCCAACGAGCGCGAACCCGATCCCGCGCGCCTTGTGCGCGGGTACACGCACTCGGCGATGACGCTGAACTTTGTGCGGGCGCTCGTCGATGGCGGCTTTGCCGACCTGCACCATCCCGAGTATTGGGATCTTTCGTTTATTCGGCAGGCTTCTCTGCCTCGCGAGCGCCGCGAGGAGTACGAACGCATGACGCGAACGCTCGCGGATGGCCTGAAGTTCGTGGAAGTTCTGGGCGAGCGATCGGTCGATGACCTCTCCCGCGCGGAGTTTTTCACGAGCCACGAGGGACTAAACCTGCATTATGAGAGTGCGCAGACACGCACGGTGCCGCGGCGGAGTGGGCACTATTGCCTGACGACGCACCTGCCCTGGATCGGCGATCGCACGAGGAGACTGGACGGAGCGCACGTTGAGTTCTTCCGTGGCGTGCGCAACCCGATCGGCGTGAAGATCGGGCCGACCGCCACACCCGAAGAAGTTGTAAGACTTTGCGACATCCTGAACCCCGCGAACGAGGCGGGCAAGGTCGTGCTGATCGTCAGGCTGGGCGCCAAGAACGTCGAGGCGAAGTTGGCGGGGCTGGTGCGAGCGGTGGAGTCTGCGAAGAAACGCGTCCTGTGGGTCTGCGACCCGATGCATGGCAACGGGATCGTGGCCAAAGGCGGGATCAAGACGCGGTCGTTCGATGACATCCGCGCCGAGATCGAGTTCAGCGTGGACACGCACCGCGCGCTGGGAATCGTGCTTGGCGGCGTCCACTTTGAACTCACCGGCGAGGACGTGACCGAATGCGTCGGCGGCGCGTCGGGCGTGCGAGAGGAAGACCTGTCCAACAACTACGCGTCGCTGTGTGATCCAAGGCTCAACTATCAGCAGGCGCTGGAACTCGCCTTTCTGCTCGCGCGGCGATTGCGCGGCGGGGGCTAAGTCGGTCCTTGTTCGTGACCCGTTACACCATCGCGTTCGACGAGTTGATTCGGGCATCGGGGAGCAATGATCAAAGTTCGTTGAAGGCGGGGCCCATCCAGCCCGATAAGCCAGAACTCGGCACGGTGATCGTGCGGAGGTCTGGAGGATTGAACATGGCACAGATCGGACTGCCCAAGGTTGATTGGTTGGCGGACGAACGCGGAACCACGGCGTTTGAGCGTCGCACGAATCCGCGGGCAAAGGTCAGCGGGCAGGCGATGGCCGTCTTCTCAAATCCTTCAGGTGCTGGCAGTTTGACGTACGTGTCCCTGCTCGACGCGAGCACGGCCGGGCTCGGTGTCATGTCTCCGATTCCTGTTGAGGTCGGCACGTCGTTCTCGATCGTGCCCGAGACGGGCAACTTCCCGCGTGCGGTCGGCACGGTGGTGCGCTGCGAGAAGTTCGAAGAGTCATATCGCCTTGGCTTGGCGACGGCCGCCCGCCGCGTCGCGTGACGGCGTCGTGACCGGGACAAAGTGCAACTCAATCAAAGAAAACACCCTCGCACGGGCGAGGGTGTTGGTGAGCACGAGTTGGTCGAGGTGATCAGTTCGTCGTGTTCACGCCACGCTGAACGACTGCGGGCCAGGACGGGTTGCGGTTGTTGCTGCGCCCATTGCGGACGTTGCGCGGGACGTTGATCGTGCCGCGACGCGGGTTCACGTGGGGCACGTTGACTGTGTCACCCGATCCACCCGAAGAAGAGCCGCCCGAAGGCTCGGGGTTTTCATCTTCATCGGGGCGAACGTTGACGTAGGGACGTGTGCGAAGGGGATCGGCTGGGTCGTTGCTGTTGCCAGCATTCGAAGAGTTCTGGTTCGACGAACCGCCGCTCGATTGCTGCGCAGGATCGCTCGCGCCTCCGCCCGACGAGTTGCCAGTGTTAGGGGAGCCCGCGTTGCTCTGGGCTGGGGGCATCAGGGAGTTGCCCGCGGCGTCGGTGCAGTTGGCGCGAATGACGGAGAGGACCTTGGTGTTGATGTAGTTCTGTGTTGCGGTGGCTCGCTGTTCGGAGCCGATTGAGTCCCACAGCGCGACGCCGTCGGCACCGTACTGCTTGGGAATCGTGAAGGACTTCTCGAGGTTGTAATCGTTGAGGAACTGCCCCGTGTAGTGACGAGCATTCTCGTGATAGCGGATGAAGACGAAGGCGATCACGGGCTTGCCATTGGCGAGTTCCTTCGCCTGGGTGATGTTCCAGCGGACGTACTCATTGAACATCCAAGAAGGGTCTTCCTGGATCTGGTAGTTGGGCTGGCGATCGTGGACGGTGTAGTACAGCGAGTAGACGTCGGGGAAGAAGACGTCCTGCACTTCATAGAGCCAGGCGAGCGTGGTGCGGTGCTTGGCGGCCCACTCGGTGCGGGCGTTGGCGCTCATCATGCCGTAGTACGTGCGAGGCGGGTAGAGGTAGTAACCCCACTTCAGATTCGGACGAAGGCGCTTGCACTCGTTGATGGTCGCGGTGAGGAAGCGCTGGGCGGCTTCGTTGTAGGTGCGCTCGAAGATGGCCTCTTGCATGTTTGCGGCGCGGCCCTGAAGAAGTTCCGGACGATACTGGCGGATGTAGTCGCGCCAGTCGTCCTTGAAGTCCATGTCACGGGCGGTGGGACCCTGGTTGCTGGGAAAGTTCACGAGCAAGGACCAGCAGGGTTCCCACGCCTCATAGTCGATCGCGCCGTAGCCGGTCTGGTTCACATTGGGGATGAGGCGGTTGAGCCAGGCTTCGAGTCGGAGGAAGTGCCGACGCATCCAGTCGGGGTCGGACTCGACCTGCTGCACGCCGGCGTAGGGGTACAAACCGGAGTCGGATTCATAGAGCACGAAGAGATCGCGCCGAACTGGAAGGTCGCCAAAGGTTGTTTCTGCGGCGAAGTCTCGCCAGGGATCGCCATTCGTGGGCGGGAGTGTCGCACCCACCCAGAAGGTCTCATAAGGGCCTGTCGTCGGCTGCGGATCGCTTGGAGAAGGGGGCGCTTCCTGTGCCATGACGGCCGGAGCCGTCAGAAAGAGGCTCGCGAGCCCAAGCAGGAAAGCACGAACGGCTGGGCGTTTAGTAACTGGCATCGGATAATCTCCCTCTCGAAGTACCTCGCGGCACGTCAGGAGGATCGGTGGTCCTGACGCTTGGGATCAACGACCGCGCAGGAATAGCCGAAGTGCTCGTGAGGATGGGGGGATGATGCCGAGGGGTTGGTTCTGAAGGCCTGCAAGGGCACGGGCGATAACGGGTCGCGAACCAAAGGCAATGCCTCAGACGTACCATGGCACCTGCCGAGGCGGGTCGCCAACGAGTTGTCGTTGCGAAAGGCCGATAGTGGGTCGAGCGCGGCGGATCGGGAACAACCCCGTGTAACGCGCGGATGGACGTTGTCATGGACGGAATGGGCTTTTATCTCTTGGTGCTGTGTGCCGTTGTGGGTGCCGTTGCGCTCATTCTGGCCGGCACGATGAAAGTCCGCGGTGCGGCCCTGGTCGTGACGCTGTTGGTGTTTGCCTCGTCCATCGCGCCGCAGATGGCGGCTCGCGGGTACTACGGGCAGACCTGGCTATTTCCTGTGCAGGCATTGCGGGCCGAGTTGTATCTCGCGTTTGGAACACTGCTCGCAGTTCTGGTCGCGGTGCACGCTGGCAAGGTGCGGCTGAATCAGGTGCCCGTGCCCGCCATGCTCATTCTCATCATCAACTACTTCGCGGGCATCCTTGACACACGCGAAACGATCCAGGACGGCGTGTTCCGCATCGGCCTCGCCACGGCGACGCTGGGCTCGCTGGCGCTTTACTGCACCGCGCTGTTTCGCTCCTGGGACGATTTCCTTCCCATGATGCGAGCCATCGGCCTGGCGGGGCTTCTGTGGATCGGCGGGTCGATGGTCCAGGCGGTGCTCGATCAGTCGCAGATGCTGGTCGACTATGGACGGCGATTCGTCGGACTGTTGGGCAACCCGCAGGGCACCGCGGTGTATCTTGGGCCCATGACCACAATCTTGCTCTGGCTGGTGCTGAACGATCCGGCGAGGCGGATGCGCTGGATGTGGACGATGGCCTTCGCGCTCGTAGTGATGATGGTCATGTGGACCGGATCGCGCACGGGCTCATTGATGGCTATTCTGGGAATTTTGTTCCTCCTGCGGGCAAGGCTCGGCCGCGCCGTGATCCTGATCCCGATTCTTGGAGTTGGTCTGATCGGCGTGATCTATGTGATTGACATGATCGGGATCGAACTGCCCTTTGCTCGCCTCATCGGCGGTGGCGACACCCGCACGGACGCCTGGAAGACCCTGATCGAGGACGCGCTCAACGCCGGGTTCTTTGGTGAGGGATGGGCTGGCGCTCGCTACGTCGAGAACTCGTTCCTGCTCGGAGCCGTGATGTACGGGCCACTCATGCTGGCGCTGCTGCTCCTGCTTACCGGGTCGCTGTTCCTCCTGTCGTGGAAGTTGTGGCGTGTTCGCAAGATTGTGCCGCGACAGGTCGCGGGATTGATCGACCTCATTCTCGCCTACAGCGTGATGCTGTTCGTGGGCGGGCAGTTCGAGTGGTTCATCATTTCTCGCGTGGACGCCAACCTGCCATTTATCGTGATCTTCTCAAGCATGGGCGTCACGATTCTCACTCTCGTGCGTGAGCAGGCGGCGTTGCAGGCGGAGTATCCAGAGGCCGAGCAGTTTGAAGCAATCGAATACGGCGAAGATCCTGACTACTCGGTTGAGGTACCCACGCACTGAGAATTATGGGTGGTCCGCCCCCATCGACCCACTACCATGGAGCACAAGGAGCACCCCATGGCAAAGAAGGCGAAGAAGTCGAGCGGAAAAAAGTCGGCACCTAAGACCAGCAAGAAGTCGGCTGCAAAGAAGAGCCCGGCAAAGAAGAACCCAGCCAAGAAGAGTTCCGGCGCTTCGGGCGGCGGCATGTTCAAGGTCTCAACCGGCAGTGGTGCGAGCCCGATGGAACTGGGGCAGCAACTCGTCGCGCTCTTCAACCAGGGCAAGGCCGACGCGTGGATCGCGAAGATCTGGGCACCCACGATCGAGAGTATCGAGGGCGTCGGGATGAACATGGGCTGGCGCGGCACCAAGGCCGTCAACGCCAAGAACAGCGAGTGGATGAAGACACACGTCGTTCACGGCGCGAGGGCTGAGGGTCCGTTTGTGGGTTCGACGGGCTTCGCCGTCAAGTTCACAATGGACGTCGAGGACACGACCAACGGGCAGCGGATGTCCATGGAAGAGGTCGGCGTCTACACGGTCGTGAAAGGTCGAATCGCACGCGAAGAGTTCATGTACCACTGCGGCGGGTGAGGCGGTTTCGTGAAGGCAAGACCGGCGGCTCGCGCCGCCCGGCTCCGAAGGAAGAGAAACAACTCAGCGAGCCCTAGGCCTTGCGGCGGAGGGCTCGCTGCTTTTTCACCAGTTCCAAAGCGCCGGTGATCGCGGCTTGCACCTCGTGGTTGACGACGAAAGCGTCGTAGGCGCCGCATGACCTTGCGTGCTCGATCTCGTGCTTCGCGCGGGCGAATCGCTTCATGATCGCGGCATCGTCCTCGCGACGGCGTGACTGCAAACGCTGCAAGAGTTCGTCCTCGCTTGGCGCCTCGATGAAGATTGCGAACGCGCTGGGGATTGCCTTCTTGACGGCGATCGCGCCCTGCACATCGATCTCGAGGATGACCAGTCGCCCTCGCTCGAGTTGGGTGGTGACCCACTCCCTGGGCGTGCCATACTTCTTGCCATAGACGCCCGCGCTCTCAAGGAAGCCGCCCGAGGCCTTCATCGCTTCGAAGTCCTCATCACTGACGAAGTGGTAGTCCACGCCTTCGACATCTACGGACGTCTTCTCTCGCGTGGTCCACGAGACGGAGAAGACGGCGTCGGGGATGGAGCGCTCGACCCCGCGGGTGATCGTGGTCTTGCCGACGCCCGAGGGGCCGCTGATGATGAGGAGCATGCCATCGTCGGTGTCGGTTTGGAGGCGATGGTCGGACATGTCGATCTCCGCTGCGTCGATGGTGGCCATGGCGTCGGATGGTACCCGAAGAGCAGGGCGCGAATTGGATCCGACAGGCAGGCGCGAATGCTCAGGGCCCCGTCAGGAGGCGGCGGATTCCAATACCGCCATGCGCACGAGGACGCCATGCGAGACCTGGCGCAAGATGTGCGAGCGCGGGCCATCGGCGATGCTCGCGTCGATCTCGATGCCGCGGTTCATGGGGCCCGGGTGGAGGACGACCGCGCTCTTGCGCAGGCGAGAGGCTCGCTCCTCGGTCATGCCATAGAACGCGCGATACTCGCGGACGGACGCGATGGTCTTGGGAGCGGCGGCGCTCGTGGGTGCCCCCTCGCCGTGACGCTCGAACTGGATACGCAGCATCATGACGACGTCTGCGACGGGCAGGACTTTGTCGAGATCATTCGAGACACGCGTGCCGAGCAGTTCGAGGGACTTTGGAGCCATGGCGGGCGGGCCGACGCAGATCGTGGTCGCGCCGAGCGCGTGGAGGCAGGCGATGTTGGAACGGGCGACGCGTGAACTGGCGATATCGCCCACGATCGCGACCGTGAGGCCTGTGAGATTGAAGTCATGGCGATCGTGCGCGAGCGCGATGGTGTACGCGTCGAGGAGGCCTTGCGTCGGATGCTCGTGCCTGCCGTCGCCCGCGTTGATGACGGGGACGTTCACGCGTGACGCGATGAGTTGGGCGGCTCCGCTCTGTTTCGCACGGACGATCATCGCGTGCACGCCCATCGCCTCGATCGTGCGGGCTGTGTCAATGAGCGTCTCGCCCTTGTTCACGCTTGAGGAACCGGCAGAGAGGTCGGCGACCTCGGCGCCCAGTCTGCGTGCCGCGAGGGCGAACGAGGTCTTGGTGCGAGTAGAGTCTTCGAAGAACAGTGTCGCGATCGTCTTGCCTCGCAGCGTCTGTGGCGGCAAATCGCCGGCCTTGTGCAACGCAGCTGTGCGATTGAGGAGCGAAACGATCCGGTCGCGCGAAACGCCTTGCAAACCAAGCAGAGATCGCGCCTTGTCCAATGGTGCGTCGGTCCTCGCGACTGCGCTTAGGGGCGCGGCCTCGCGGGGCGTGGAGTCAGCGCGGCGAGTGGCGGCCGTGGTCATGCCCAGAGTGTAGAAGCGAAGACTCGTAGAAAGCAGCGACAAATGCGCCCGCTTGCCGGCCTCTTACTGAGGGCTCGCGGGGGCGGTGGCCTCAGCACTATCCACTTCCTTCGCCGGCGCGGCGTTGGTCGTGCCGGTGGGCATCTCGTCGATGCGCTTCTCAAGGTTGGTGCGCTCCTTGGCAAGCGCCAGTTCACGCTGGGCTTTCTTCCAGTTCTCGAACTGGAAGGCGTCCTCGACGTTGGGCAGCGTGTAGTACTGCGGCGCTTCGAACGCGCCGGGCGAGTATGAGCGGCCGATGAGTGCACGCCAGGGCTGCAAGCCGCCCTCGAGTTTCACGCGGATGACCTGGTACACGGGCTTGCCGGTCTTTGGATCAGCCCCGAGTTCGGTGAGCGGGCGGTAGATGTCGACGTCGGCATTGTTGCCGCGGAGTTGGATCGCGCCGACGTGATAGATCGGCATGCTGTTGGTGTTGATGATCGCTTCGGTCACGGGCTGGACGTTCTTGCCCACCTGATTGGCGACGGTCATGTAATTGCTCTGGCGCATGCCGGGCGGGAGATTGATCGCGAGCGCCTGTTCGGCGGTGCCGCCCTGGCGGTAGCGCGAGATGACGTACTGCAGCGACGCGGTCATGACGCGCTGGATATTGGGCTGGTTGGGGTCGGGAAGATTCTCAATGTTCTGCGCCGGACTGCCCGGGTTGTAATCACCGAAGCCAGAGCAGCCGGATAAAGCGCCAGCGGCGAGGGTCAAGGCGGTGACGGTGGTGGCAACGACGCGCGACGACCAGCGAGTGGAACGATTCATAGCGACTGCTTCCTTGCATGAAGAGCCAGAGGCCCCGGCGGAATCCCCGCCTTGTGTCACTGGAGACGCCCAATGGTACCCCATTCGGGCAGGTCTTGCGCGGGGAATACCCTCTGGGCGAGCACAAACCGGGTAATCTGGGCGGGTCGGCAGGTCGCCCGACGAATCCACCCGGACCGCCAGTCGAAGAGGTGATATGAGCCCCGCCACCCCCCACTCACGCCGACGGTTTGTCCTGGGCATCTCCGGGGCATCGGGGGCGGCGTACTCCCTTCGCTTGCTGGAACTGCTCCTGCTTGGCGGGCACGAGGTGCACCTGGTGGTCAGCGACTACGGGCGGCGCCTTTTGGCGGAAGAGTCTGGCGTGCGGCTCCTGGAACTGGGGCAACTGCTGCCGAAACTCGCCCAGAGGCCCGACGCGGAAGCGATCGAGGCGCGGCTGGTCATCCATCCCAATAAGGACGTCGGCGCAGTGATCGCCTCGGGGAGTTTCCTCCACGACGGGATGGTCGTTCTGCCCTGTTCCTCGGCGAGCCTTGGGCAACTCGCGACCGGGAGCGGGAGCAACCTCCTGACCCGGGCGGCGATGGTGACGCTCAAGGAACGGCGAACGCTGATTGTGTGCCATCGCGAGATGCCGCTGTCACTGATTGACATCCGCAACATGGAAGCGCTCGCGCTCGCGGGCGCCGTGCTGTGCTCGCCCAATCCCGGCTTCTATCTGAACCCGACGACGATCGACGAGATCGTGGACTTTGTCGTGGGGAAGGTGCTGGACCTCTTGAAGGTGGAGCACACGCTCAAGACGAGGTGGGAAGAGCACGAGGAAGAGGCCCATGAGTTGTGAGTAACTAGGCGGCGATGGAGGATGTTGTGTAGTTGGTTCGCGAGAGAAAGGCCAGCAGCGCGTCATAGGCGCGTGGGCAGATTCCGTCGCCGAGATTTCGGCGCAGAATGTCGTGGACCTCGCCGTCGGACAAGTCCTTTCGGTAGGGGCGGCGGGCCGCAAGGGCCTCATACATGTCGGCGACGACCAGTGCGCGTGAGGATGGGCACAGTTGGTCGGCGTCCAGGCCCCTGAAGTAACCCTTGCCATCGAGGCGCTCGTGGTGTGAGGCCGCGATCTCGGCAAAGTCCGCGAAGCAGCCGACACGCTCTAGGATGCGAAGGGTCTGCGCGGGATGGAGTTTGAGCAGATCAAGTTCGACGGCGTCGAGCTTTCCCGGCTTGTCGAGGATTTTGTTGGAGACGCCAAGCTTGCCGATGTCGTGGAGGAGGCCGGCGCGCTTCGTACGGCGGATCTCGATAGGGCTCAAGCCCTGTTCGGACACAATGCCCACGGCGATGTCCGAAACGCCCTGTGAATGGCACGCGGTCCAGGGGCTTTTCGCGTCGATCACCTGGCCAAACGCGGCACATATCTTGTCGAGAACGTCGTCGTCGGCATTCACGACGCGATCTTCAGGCTCGTACACATCAAGGAACCTTCGGGGAACGTCGCTTTGCAAGGTGGACCAGAAGGCACTATCCATGCGGAAGGAGAGGAGAGCCTTGACGAGGGAGGGGTCGAACCAAGTGCCGGCGCGTTCCTTGGCGATGGCAAGTGCGGCGTCGAGGCCGTCGCGTGTGAAATAGACCTCGATGGTCTGCGCGATGCTGAGGATGCGGGCGAGGAGTGGGATCTGGTTCTTGCGGAGGCCGTCGGGATGTCCCATGCCGTCCCAATGCTCATCGAGATTGCGGATTGCCTGTACGGCGTCCTCGTTGAGGTTGAGGCTTCGGGCAATGAGTGCGCCGCGTTCGCAGCGGATCTTTACGAGTTCTCTGGCAACCTTGGGCCCGCCCAGCGCGAGACTGGTGAAGCACTTGGCTTTCTCGAGCAGTGTACCTCCGGGCGCGACATTACGCAGAATGTACTTGGCGGTCTCGGTGAGTTTCGGCCAGTCGGTCGTCTTGAAGTCTTTCTTGACTGTCTGGTCGTCAGCGCCGAAGAGATAGCAGATTTTCGCGGCGTTGCTCGCGCAGCCCAGGTCCTTGAGGAGCAATGCGTAGAACAAATCCGATCGCTGCTGGGCGCCAAGGCCGAGCGTTTCGGCGAGTCGCATCCCGAGCAGGCAACTGCGAACGGCATGTCCTTCTGGCTGGCCCTCAACGATGTCCAGCGCGTATGACATCGACGAGATAACCTCGGACATTCGCACAGAGGCCGCGGGTGAGGCATGCAACGAAAGACTTGAGTGGTCCATGTGGTGGGAGGCTCCGATGGGCACGGGGGAGGAGTGCATTACCATCGAATCAAGAGTGGCATGAGTTGAGAGCCACACGCTTACCGGACGAGACGTCGCATCGCAGAGTACCGAATGGAAAGCGTGTGAGGCGCCGGAACGTCGGGCGAGTCTCCAACGAACTAGTCTTCGCTGGGCGCGCGCTTGGACCAGCGCTTGGGCTGTTCGGTCGGTTCTTTGGTGATGCCGATCACCCGGATCATGCCTTCGCCCAGTTCCGTTGACGCGGCTTTCACAAACTCGTGCGCGAGCGGCACGCGAATCGTGTGGTCCGCGGCGAGGATGGCCCACGCGTCGTCCGTGCCGATGCACACTTCGATCGGGCAACGCAGAACCTGATCCGCGGCGGCGATGGTCTTTGCTGCGGCGGAGGCCGGCGCGGCGGTATCGGTCGTTGGTGTGGCGGGGGATGCGGAGCCACGCACGATCTCGGCGAGACGATTGAGCGCGGCTGGGGCATTGCCATTGAGGCGGCGCTCATCAACGAATAGACGCACACGCCCGCTATCAAGCGGCACGCCCTCGATGGGCACAAGCCGATCCACGATGATCTGCGGCTCGCCTCGTGAGGTATCCACGCGCCCCAGAACGAAGACGACCTGCTCCGCGAGGGCGAGGTGCCCATATTTCGCGTAGGCCTCGGTGAACAGCACGGCCTCGAGGCCGCCGCTGGTGTCTTCGACGGTGAGGATCGCCATCTTCTGCCCGGCGGACTTGCCATTGCGCACGACGATGGCGCGGACACTCTGCACCATTGCGGCGACAATGACACGCACATCCTGCTTCAGTTCCTTGACGCCCGAGACGTTGCACGTCGCGAACGCGCTCGACCAGACCTTCCACCGCTCGAGCGGGTGGCTGCTGACATAGAACCCAAGCGTTTCCTTTTCCTGCGTGAGCGTTTCTGTCTCGGTCCATGCGGGAACCTTGGCAAGTGCGCCCTGGGGCGGGGGTGTCGCGGGCGTTGCACCACCCCCACCGCCACCAAAGAGGCTGCCCTGGCCACTCGCCTTGTCCTGCGCGAGTTTCTGTCCTGCAGACATCGCCTGCTCGATGCTCGCGAGCATGGCGGCGCGGTTGTTGCGGCCATGGACCGAGTCGAACGCGCCGCACTTCACGAACGCTTCGATCGCGGCCTTGTTAATCGTGCCCGTCGGGACGCGCTCGCAGAAATCAAAGAGCGACGTGAAGGGCTTCTTCTCGCGCGGCGCGTCCGCGGGTGAAGTGGCGAGCGAGCCTTCTGTTGGCGCAACGCCCCCACCATCGCGCTCGCGGATGATCGACTCGATCGCCTTCTCGCCCGCACCCTTGATCGCTTGCAGACCAAATCGAACATGTCCCTCGTGCGAACGAAGCAGCGCCGGTGGCGGCGTCACGCCATTGACGGGCGCGTCCTTCTCCATCACCACCGCAAAGTCCGCGTGCGAGAGGTTGATATCAGGCGGCTTGACTTCAACGCCAATCTTCACCGTCTTGCCCGTCGCGGGATCGACGAACCGCGTGCGGCGGCAATCTTCGAGGTACGGGATCCACACGCTCGCCTTGTTCGCCTGGCTCTCGAACGTCAGGAACGCGGCCATGTACTGGTTGGGGAAGTACGTCTTGAGATACGCCGTCTGGTACGCGACGATGGCGTAACCGGTTGAGTGGCTCTTGTTGAAGCCGTAGCCCGCGAACTTCAAGATGAGTTCGAAGAGGTCCTCTGCACCTTGCTTGGTGAGGCCCTGCTTCTGCGCGCCGTCGACGAACTTGGGGCGCTCCTTCTCGATCTTGTCGTGCTTCTTCTTGCTGATGTTCTTGATGAGCGTGTAGGCGTCGCGGAGCTTGATGCCGCCCAGGCCGTGCACGATCTGCATGACCTGCTCCTGATAGACCATGACGCCATACGTCTCGGCGGTGTAGCGATCGACGATCTCGTGGACGCGCGGGACCTCTTGCGTGCCGTGCTTGCGCTTGTTGTAGTCGGGGATGAGGTCCATCGGCCCGGGACGGAAAAGTGCGTTGGCGGCGATGAGGTCCTCGAGGCGGTCGGGCTTCATCTCGACGAGCAGACGGCGCATGCCGCCGGATTCGAACTGGAACACGCCGGTCGTCTCGCCGCGACGGAAGACCTCGAAAACATTCTGATCATCGAAGACGAGTCGATCAAGATCGAGCGGGTGCGGGCCGCTGGCGGGCTTCTTGCCCACAGCCTTCCAGACATCCGTATCGTTGGGCAGGGACTCTCGGATGAGCTTCTTCGCGCGCTCGACCACCGAGAGCGTGCGAAGACCCAGAAAGTCCATCTTCAGGAGGCCCATCTTCTCGCACGTGGGACCGTCCCACTGCGTGACGATTTCCGAATCCTCGCCCCCCGGCGGCTTGTAGAGAGGGATGATCTCGTTGAGCGGGCGCGTCGCGACGATCACGCCCGCGGCATGCACGCCCGCGTGACGCGTGTGACCTTCGAGTTTGATCGCGCTATCGAGCAGGCGCGCGACGGCCTCCTCCGTGTCGTACACCTTCTTGAGGTCGGGCGACTCCTTGAGCGCTTCCTCGATCGTGATGTTCAGCGTCTCGGGAATCAGTTTCGCGACGCGATCCACCTCGGGGATCGGCATCTCGAGCACGCGCCCGACGTCGCGGATCGCGGCCCTGGCCTTGAGTGTTCCGAACGTGATGATCTGCGCGACGTGGCCATACTTCTGACGGACATGCTGGATGACGTCGCCTCGGCCGTCCTGGCAGAGGTCGATATCGATGTCGGGGTACTCGCTGCGGTCGGGGTCGGTGAAGCGTTCGAAGAGCAGGCCATATTTCACGGGGCAGGCGTTCGAGAGGCCCAGCACATACCCAACCATCGTGCCGACGCCCGATCCACGGGCGATCGCGGGCACGCCGCGCTGGCGTCCCCAGTTCACGAAGTCCCAAACGATGAGGAAGTACGCGGAGATATTCTTGTCCGCGAGGATCTTGAGTTCGCGTTCGAGTCTCGCGGTCTTCTCGGCCCGATCTGTGTCCGCACCGTCCTTGGCTGGCCCATAGCGCCACACAAAACCGGCCTCCGCGAGCAGGCGCAGCGCCTGGTTGCACTGTTCCTTCGCCTCGGCGAGTTCCGCAGTGGTCGGTTCTTTCGTGAATGGCTCAACCTCGAACTTCGCGCAGTACGACTTATACCACGCGGTAAGGTCGCCCTTGAACGCCGCGTCGTCGTGCTTGGGCAGTTCCTTCTTGGAGGGCACGCGGATGCGCACGGCTGGTGCGTGATTCGCGCCGATGGCCAACTCAACGTTGCAGCGATGTGCGATTTGCCGCGCATTCTCGAGCGCTTCGGTTCCCGCCCCGGAGAACTCGTCGTCGTAGGGCGTGAACATCTCGACCATTTGCTCTTCGCTCTTGACGAAGAGTTGCGTCGGATAGCGCATCCGGTTTGGGTCGGTCTTGCCCTTGCCGGTGCTGATGCAGATGAGCGTGTCGTGCGCATCATGATCTTCCTCGTTGAGGAAATGCGCGTCGTTGTCGCAGACGAGGGGCAGATCGAACTGGCGCGACAGTTTGATGAGCAGCGGATTGATCGCGTTCTGCTCGGGGATGTGGTGCTGCATCTCCACAAAGAACCGAGGCGGCGCACCCTTCTTGTTGAACACGCGCGCGTGCCACTGCGCACTCTCGACGGCGAGGTCCCAGTACTTCGTATCACCGCCGCGATGGAACGCGAGCAGGTGATCGCCGATCTCTGAGCCAAGGTGCCCGACGATCGCGATGAGCCCGTCGCTGTGCTTCTCGAGCAGTTCGCGGTCGATGCGCGGCTTGTAGTAGAAACCCGTCAGATACGCCTCGCTCGCGAGGACGAGGAGGTTCTTCCAACCTGTGTTGTTCTCTGCGAGCAGGACGGTGTGGAACCCACCCTCGCCGCCGCCTGTGTAGGTCCGATCCTGCCGCGGCTTGCCGGGTGGCGTGACATACGCCTCGACGCCAAGGATCGGCTTGATGCCTTTCGCCTTGCATTGCTCATAGAACGCGACGGCTCCGAAGATGTTGCCGTGGTCCGTGATCGCGCACGACTTCATGCCAAGTTCGGCGACGCGTGCGACGAGTTTCTCGATCTGGTTCCCGCCGTCGAGCAGGGAATACTCGGTGTGCAGGTGCAGGTGGGCGAAGGTGAGGGCCGGAGGCGCTGGCGGTGCGGCGTCGCCACTCGCGCCGGCAGGTCCGGACTTTGAGCCCGCGGGAGCGTCATTCTCCCACTGCCGACCAGCCCGATCTCGTTTCATGCCCTGTGCCACGCGACTCCCACTTCTCGGGTGCTCCACCGCTCGGGCGAAGCACATCTCAGCGTAGTGCCGAGCATGGGGAGACGCGACGCCGCGACAGGCCGAAACGGGCTGGTCCACGCCCCGACAGGTGACAGGATCGGGGGGCGTCAAGGCAAACGCCAGCCGCCTGCTCCCAACTACTATTTGGCATGCCGCGGCTCACCATCATCCGCGAGACCGTTGAAACCGCCCAGGACACCGTCGAGCGGGGATATCGTGCGACCACGGGCGGGGCCGGGCCGATTCAGCGCCTGTTCTGGACCCTCTTCTGGGGCGTCTTCATTCTGCTGGGGACGATCGTCATGCTGGCGATCATGATCCCGATCGTGGTTCTTTTGGTCACCTTTGGCGTGCTTGGGTACTGCTGGCTGAAGATCCGATCGCTCTTCAAGCGTGCCCATGAGCCCAATGGCCCGCTCGACGGGCGAAAAAACGTGCGGGTGCGGGCGCCGGATGACACCGTGCCGCAACAGTGAAGAGAGTTCTCGGCGCGACGGTCACCCCTCGCGCACCATGCTCTCCCACGCGCCGCACAGAGCCTTCGCAACAGGTCCAACCATACCATCTCCAATCGCTTCGCGTTCGACGCGCACGACGGGCAAGACGCCCCAACTGCTGTTTGTCAGGAGCAACTCGTCGGCCTCAAACACATCCTGGATCGTCACCATCCGCCGCTCGATATCGAGACCCTGAGCCGTGGCTTGCTCCATTGCCCAGCGGCGGACCACGCCCGGCAACACGGGGCTGGGCATCGTCGCGCCCGACGTGCGCTGCATTCCCGGCGTCTCACTCTCATCCTCCTCACCTCGCGCGATCTCGTCTTCTTCGCCGCGTGCGATTGGCGTGATCAGCACGTCATCCTTGATCAGCATCGCATTGCTGACGCACCCGCCCGCGAGGTGATTGGTCACCTGGAAGATGAGTGCCTCGCCCGCACGTTTGCCCGCGGCGATCTGCAACTCGCGCAGGCGAGGCCAGTAGTTCAGCGTCTTGTGCCCGGCGTACGGATCGAGCGGGTTTGCCTTGAGGTCCCCCACCACCACGCCCACACCACGCTCGAACATCTCGCGCGGGTAGTTCGTCGCGGGCGACGCGACCACGAGCACCGTTGGCCCCCGACTCTCGCTCATCGAAGATCCGGCGCTGCGCCCCTGTTCTAGAAGATTGAGATCGCCACCCGTGATTGTGAGGCGCACGCGGAGGCGTTGCGCATCGACTCCGGTTGCGGAGAGGTCCTCGCCAGCCTTGACCACCGTGCGCGCGACCGCTTCTTCCAGTGCGGAAAGACGCAGCGATTCGCTGAGGCCCAGCGTGCGTGCGGAGACGATGAGGCGATCCAGATGCTCGCGCGAGTGGATGACATTCCACCCTTCGTCGTTCCTCGCAGCGAGGAGTGTTTCGAAAAGTCCAACGCCATGCTGCAATCCAGCGT
>Ga0075158_10000478_pt1 | contig 32626 bp, 21 predicted proteins | sample JI91814BDNA_FD_70968 | JGI IMG/M metagenome (GOLD analysis project Ga0075158, IMG submission 70968) | Wastewater effluent complex algal communities from Wisconsin, to seasonally profile nutrient transformation and Carbon sequestration -... | ecosystem: Engineered > WWTP > Effluent > Algae... | reverse complement strand
GTTTCACTTAGTTCCATTGAGCCTGACTCCCATTCTATGTCTTGACCATTCAATGCAGTAATCGTTGTCGATTCCCCAAAACACAGTTCCATGTCGCCCGAAACATCAATTGCAATTGGCAACACAACATTGATTGTATCAGAGGCGGATCCAATGCAAAATCCATTGTCATAGTTATAAGTAATAATGTGCTGTCCGGGACCAGCAATAGATGGAAAGAAAAAATCATCCATAATTCCAAGGCCCGAATATGAGCCTCCAGAAGGAGAACCTTCTGGTAAGATATAAATTGACGAAGACGAACAAATTGTCACATCATCGCCAATTTCAAAGGTGACAACACATCCTCCCAAAGGAGCAATCTGCGCAGTGGAAGTAAAGGCAAGAAAGAGGAGCGGCAAAACTGAAAATGCCTTTATGAATGAGTTAAACATGATTATTTTTCTGAATGAAAATAAACGCTTCGTGGTGATGAAAGTCGGTTATTTGATTATTACTTTTCTTGAAATTGAATTTCGATCTTCTGTTTGAAAACGCAATTCATAGATCCCAGCAGGCAATGATTGCACATTCAAAACAACTCTTGCAAGCAATGCTCTATTGGATTCATTTAAGACAACTGAGCCAATGGAATTGAACAGAGTTAACTCTGTAATTTTATTCACCCCGCTTTCTACATACAATGTTTCATCTGTCGGATTTGGATAAACCAAAATAGACTCTGAATTGCGTTCATCAACGAATGTGCAGTCATCTACATAAATTACATCCATAACTGTCGTTGAACAATTGAATGCATTGGTAACGGTGTACGATGTTTCATTTTCACCAGTTATAGCGAATGTCGGATCTATCTGATTATTTACAACACCGTCACCAGAATAAACACCTCCAGCAGGATTCGCGAGCCAAGAAAAAGCCTCACCAACATTACATACTGTATCTTGGTTAAAACTAAAATAAACGTATGGAGAAGGATTCACAGAGATCGGAAAAATCACTTCACGCACACAGCCATTTTCACCCATGCCATAAACACGGTAATTTGTGCCAACAACTGGAATCACCTCTACGATTGGAGTGTCTGCACCGGTGTTCCATTCATAACTCTCACCACCTGACGCAATAAGAGTTAACGGCTGAAATGCACATGCCACATTATTGCCAGTGATTTCAATCTCTGGCAATTCATTTACGACTAAAGAAAAGAACTGAGTATTTACACAACCATTTTCACCTGCAGATGAAGCTTCTACCAAGCTATCAGTTGCAGCAATAAATTCAACAAATGCTGAGGTACTTCCATCACCCCATGCGAAATCCCCATTCGTTTCGTAGGACAAATGAAACAATTCACCTGCACATATTGTGTCTGGTCCGATAAAGTTGATAAACGGTGAGGGCCTCACATTCACTGTAAAATTCGTAAAATCAGTACATCCAAACTCATTAGTAACTGTAACTGTGAAGAGGGAATCGGATGAAGGTTGTACAATGATTTGACTTGTAATATCACCTGTGCTCCATTCAAAAATATCAGCCCCGCCTGCAGTAAGTGTCGAGGTTTCACCGTCACAAATAAGAAACGAACCTGTGATACTTGCGACGGGCACAGGATTTACAAACAACTCATACTCAAATGATGATTCACATCCAAACTCAGAATAACCAATAACAGATACTATTTCATTTGCTTCTGCAACAGTTGAGAAAGGATTTTCAGTGTTATCTTGATTCCATAAATATGACTGTGCACCACTGGCAAGAAGGTCTATGATTTTACCTTCACAAATGATTCCCTGGGGTGTGATGGACAATTCTGGTAAAGGATAAACAAGAATCGTAAAATCAATTGATTCACCACAGCCATCATCATTCAAACCTGAGACACGATAATTCGTTGTCACTTCAGGAGAAAAATCTAAGAAAGAAACAAAACCTTCCTGAATAACGACGTTTTCATCAAGATTTTCCCAGCGATATCCGTCAGTTCCCTCGGCATACAACGTTTGAGTCTGACCAGAACATGTTGCGGATGATTCGGAAAGAGTTATTGGCGTATTGACTCCTACATTCACCGCAAATTCATTGAACACACTACAACCATTTTCATTGAATCCCTGCACAGAAAAAGTACTGTAGCCAGTGGGTATAAAGTAAAATGTGCTGTCAAAATTCCCAAGGAAACTTCGGTAGTAGGCTGCACCTTCACCAACTACAAACACGGTATCACCTTGACATATAAATTGATCATATGAAATTGTCATTTGAGGAAAAGGAAGAACAGAAACGTAGATCGAAATGATCGAGTCGCAATTGTCGCCAAAAATGGTCAACTCTATGGTTTCCGGCTCCTGAATGATTAGCTCAATATTTTCATTTGTTGAACCCGTCGACCATTGAAAATCGGGTGCGTTGGAGACACTAAGAAAAGCCGTGTCGCCAAGGCAAAGCTGCGTCTCTCCTGTCACAATTGCATCCGGCACAGTGCCTACTGTAATAGTGAATTCTGTCACGACAATACAGCCATTGCTATCCGTGCCTGTTGCAGTCGTAACAACTGTTTCAGTTGGTGTAAATTCCTTGAAAGCAGATTTACTGCCATCAGCCCACGTATATTCTGCTGTGCTTCCCGAACCAATGATGGTGCTTTCACCTTCACAGATCAAAAAATCTCCGACCAATTCCAGTTCATCGCCATTGATCACGGTCATAATAACAGTTGCAGAACTACTGCAGTTTTCATCTTCATATGTGTATGTGATTTCAAACTGGCCAACTCCTGTCACTGAAGGATCAAAAGAATAATTGGATACTCCCGGTCCAGAATAAACACCGCCAAATGGGAAAGCATCCGGCAATGAAAAGATGTTTGAATTTGTGCAAAGCGTGTCATTGTCACCCAAGGTGAAAATGACATCACATCCGCCACCCAGCGAAGACTGAGAGGCCAATTGCGTATTCAAAAACAAGCAAAGCAGTAACGGGAATATTTGTAGAGTCTTTAGCATATACTTTTTAATTGTTTCACATGCAAAATAAAGCATCGAAGCGGCTCCTCCTGCATTTTTTTGTTGTTTGGTTGAAATCTTACTAAACATGCGTTTACATGGCCCTTTTTATCCCTAAAACCATCAAAACCTGAATGAAAATTCAACACTGACTATCTTTGTCAACTTCATTTTTCCAGATGAATCAATACCGAAAAATAGCTTTTCATACACTTGGATGCAAGCTGAACTTTTCAGAAACTTCAGCTTTGGCGCGTCAGTTTTCTGATGCCGGCTATGCGCGTGTTGAAATGGAAGAACATCCCGATGTTCTCGTGATAAATACATGCAGTGTCACAGATCAGGCAGACAAAAAATGCAGAAACATTGTTAGCAGAGCTATTCGGAATAATCCTGGGGTTTTTGTTGCCGTTGTTGGTTGTTACGCTCAGCTCAAACCAGAAGAGATTGCTGCCATTCCAGGGGTTGATCTTGTGTTAGGTGCAGGTGAAAAATTCAACCTGGTTTCACATGTTGAAAGTCTTCAAGTGAAGAGTGATGCGCAAATTCTGGTCGATGAAATAAAAGATGTAAAAACCTTTATTCCTTCATTCTCTGCAGGCGATCGCACACGTACGTTTTTGAAAGTGCAAGATGGATGTAACTACTTCTGTGCGTTCTGCACCATACCTCTGGCACGCGGAAGAAGCAGAAGCGCTACAATCGCCGAGACTTTAAATGAAGCTCAAAAAGCAGTGAATACAGGCGCAAAAGAAATTGTACTTACTGGCGTGAACATCGGTGATTTCGGAACAGCGCACCAAGAAACGTTGCTTGAACTTATCACTGAACTCGATGAAATGAAAGGAGTGGAGCGATTCAGAATATCATCCATTGAACCCAATCTTCTTACTGATGACATCATTGAATTTGTAGCAAATTCAAAAAAATTCATGCCACACTTTCATATACCACTACAAAGTGGCAGTGATCAGATATTACAATCGATGCGAAGAAGATATCGCACCGAATTGTACAAACAACGCATTGAAAAAATAAAAAAACTCATGCCAGACGCTTGCATCGGCGTGGATGTAATCACTGGTTTTCCGACAGAATCGGATGAACTTTTTGAACAAACGCGAGACTTCATAATGGACTTGCCCGTTTCTTATCTCCACGTTTTTACTTATAGCGAAAGGGACAACACCACCGCTGTTCGCATGCATTCTGTGGTGCCATTGGAACAAAGACATATCCGCACAAAACAGTTAAGATTGATTTCAGAAAAGAAAAAAAGAGCCTTCTATGAAACTTTCCTCCAACAAAAAAGACCAGTACTTTGGGAGTCTCAGGAGGAAGATGGAAAAATGTTCGGTTTCACCGACAACTATTTAAAAGTACAAACTTTGTATTCACCGGATAAAGTCAACTCGATATCCTCAGCTCTCATATCAAAAATTAATAGCGACACAATCGCTATTGCTTCGGATGTTCTTGAGCTCACAAAGTGAAGGAAGCTTGAAGCCACTTGTTCATCACATTCTTTTCAAAACTGAAAATTGCCACCTTATCGCGCGATAATCCAAAAGATAAATCGAACGTGTATTTACCAACAAAAAATTCAAAACCCGCGGATGCATATCCGCCAAATCCAACGCGAGCTTGCGACTGGACAGTAGCGGCAGTCTGACCGGCGATTGGAGCACTTGTAAACAATTCAAAATTTGTATCCGCTACTCTGATAGTATTGCTGGTCCATTTTGTTGCAAGCATGCTACCTCCAAACTGCATATAGAAATTGGAAAAATCTCCCATCATCCACCCTTGACGATAACCGATATTCAAATTCATGCGTTGTTCATTTCCAACGATCGAAAATAATCGAACGTCATTCTGAGCATTGATCTGTGCCGGTGTCCCATAAAACACCATCGAAAACTGGCTTGAAGCAACCAGTCTCAGCGCGTTCACATTCATGATCACTGCTGAATACCTATTGAAATTATATTTCAATTGCAGTCCGACGTACATCGCAGGGTTGTAGCGCATATTCGTAGGATAGGTATCATATGGAAATGAATACCCTTGCGAGCCAATTCTATTGTTGATTGTTTGTGCGTCTTGAATAAAAACACTAGGATCAAGACGCTCTTCGATGGAATAACATCTCACCTGCCCAGCTTCATTGATGTACCCGTCTAACGGGCAACTGCCATTGTAAAAATTCGCCGTGGCTTTATTGGCAAAATAACCGCCCAGATTCAAGCCAAAACTCAATCCTTTAATCGAATCTTCCTGCTCCTCCTCGTCATCATCATACAAAAGATTGATTGGCGATTTGTAACTCTTCAAAGTGAGTCGATGACGCTGCGCTGAAGCCCTTTCGTTTGGCAAAAAAAACAATAGAGCGAGTATAAAAAATGGCAATCCTCTCATAGTCTTATTTTTCAACTTTTGCACATTAAACAATTAATCATGGAACATCGCTTAAATCCTTTTCATCGTTAGCGCTATTTCACTTTTTTCCGAAGAGACAAAATTTCAAACAATTAATCTACTTCGTTTCTATTGCCTCATTTCGCTTTAGAAAAACCGAAAGTAGTATTGAAACCGCAAGGTAAAACCTTACTTCAAGTGATCTTGAATTTTTTGAATCCTTTCAGTAGAAGAAGTTCCCAACCGTGTAGCAATATTTTGCAACGCCATAAACACCGTTGGAGAGATCGTTGCCTTGTTATGCTCGCACTGTTGGCGCAATTCTTCCAACGCTTTTACAATATCAGTTTGTAACACTTGCAACTCAACTCCAGCCTTCCTCCCTGAAGCATCCATTCCATTTAGCTTATTGATAGTGAGCTGGGCAGTCTGTTTAAATTGTTGTGTTTCACTTTTCAGCGTTTCCATTTTTTTGATCAGCTCATCCACTTCTGATGTATCCTTTTGTTTTTCTATTAGCGCCTTCAATTTTTTATTCGACTTCCATTTATACATCAGGAGTACAACAAGAAGCAAAACGATAAAGAGACCCGCTGCAGCCAAACCTTGCAATAAGTTCTTTTGAGTTTCGGCGTCAGTAGCGGATTTCACAGCATAATTTGCCTCAGCTTTTTTGAGTACATTTTTCAACGAATCAGACTGCAACAATGACTTTTCGCTGAGTGACTCCAATGAATTCTCTGAAGAACTGAGTAAACCTTTCATGGCTTGCATTGCAAATGTCAACTCGCCAGACGTTTCGAAATGACTAATCAAATACTTACTACAAAAACGAAAAAGTTCTGATTGTGAATCCTCGCGCTCATTCGCCGCATGCGCGCGTTTGAGAGAATTCATAGATAAACCCACTTTATTCTTCGATAAAAAATACAAGTGTTTTTCGAATGACACTGGCAACTCCAAAAGGCCAAATTTTAATGTATCAGCAGCTATGCTATCCAGAAGCAAAATCCACTTTGAATTGTCTGTTGCGAACAATGAATCCGCATATACAAATACATTTTGGGATTCACTTAGTAACTCAGGATGTGCGTCTGTATATAAATTACGAAACTGAATTTGCACATCTGATGAGGTTTGGCCATTGACAACATGCGCTGCCAATAAAAAGAACATTGCAAAAAGCGAACTCTTCATTTTTTTTCCTGAATTAATTTTTTGACAAATTTCAATTGAGTGTCTTCATTGTTTGCAATGTCCAACCTGTTGTTCGAGACTTCATAATCAGGCTGAATTGCATTTGGATCATACTCAAAAGTGTTGTCGTAATTGTATCGAATCGTTGCGATAGTCAAGCGAATACCGGTATTGCGCATCACATAGGTAGCCGGATTGCCCCAGGTGCCTGTTTTTGGGCCTAAACATTCTTCGCCGATAACTACACCTCGTTTCTTCGTCTTAAATGCATTGGTAAAATCAACTCCTGCTGAAGCTGTCAATCCGTTCATGAGCAAATAACAATTTCCTGTATAAACATACTGCTTCTTCTGAATCGTTGGCTTGTGAAAATAAATCGTATCCTGACTTCCAAAAGGCAAGGCAGAAATATGCTGATAGCTTTGAACGTCTTCATCCTTTCGAAAAAACAATCGAACAAAAAACTGAACAAAATCACGATGAAACAATCGATTTCTATTGAAGGCCAACTGACTGTTTTTACCAATAACATTACTCGGAGTATTGTATCCATTCGTATCTATGAATGAATAAAGATATTCCACCCAGGCGCTGCTGCCACCGCCATTCCCACGAATGTCAATCACTAGATTTTCTAATCCCCTTCCCTGCGCTTGTTGCATCGCTCTGCGTATTCGTTTGGCATATTTCCCCGATTTAGTTGGTGAAAATGTATTTACTCGAATAGTGCCAAGCGACATAGTAGAATCAATTTCCAATTTCGGATAACCATCTTCCTTTTTTAAATGATCCTTTCGTAGTTTTTTTATGCCCTTTTTGTCATAACCTGCAACAAAAAGCTCTTGAATTGAGCCGTCCGTATTTTCGATTGATACCATGTTCGTTGCTCCAAAAGGATAATTCAACCCAGTTACCAATGGCAAAATAGCAACAGCAATTGTTGATTGAGCTTTGGTTGAATTACCTTCAATGCATGCGAAATCCAATGACTCCTGATACAACATTCGGATATCTTTCCCATTGATAGAAACAATTTTGGAGCCTTTGGGAATCTCGCTTGTCCATTCACCTGCAGAGCACAAATCAAAATTATCAGAAGAAGCCCCATTGTTAATCCTCTTCAAAAACAACGGGAGGAAATAACCCTGCTTCATCAACTGCAAACTTTGAAATTGCGAATAGTCAAGACTAGTATGTGAGTCCCGCAATGTGTTTAAATAAAGGGATACTTCGCGCAAAAAGTCCTTTTTACAGGTTTGCTCGTTTAGCGAATTCTTGCAAGTTAGGTAGGCATTTTCAAACGTTTCTGAAGTAGTGAAAGCAAATGGATTGGGATGGCTTCTCAAAATCGATATGCGAAGCGAATCCAAATCAGCAATTAAAAGGGATCGATCAAATAAACTATCAGGAGCAACTTGAGCATTGATTAGAATGCTCCCAATGAGTAACGATAGAAGTAAAGAAATTCTTTTCAAAGTTGTTTTATCAATCCTGATTTAACTTCTTCACCATAGTGAGGATAGTCGCCAATGCAACTGTTTCACCTGTTTCATCATGAACATCTACCAAAAACTTCACAATTCCTTTGGCTATGTCTTCCGGATTTTTCTTCTCCTGGGCCGTCTTTTCTTTCACTGTAAAACGCACGCCCAATGTCATGCCTGGATAAACAGGTTTCGTAAAACGCGCTCCTTCTAATCCATAGTTTAAAAGCACAGGTCCCTTTTTAGGATCAACGAATAAACCTGCCGCTTTTGAAAGAACAAAGTATCCATGAGCTACTCGACGCTCGAAGATTGTTCCCTCAAGCGAAGTTGCATCCATATGTGCATAAAAATTATCTCCACTTACATTGGCAAAATTCACGATGTCCGCATCAGTAACGGTGTGTTTATGTGTAAAAACAGTATCACCAATTTTAAGCTCCTCAAAGTGTTGACGAAACAGATGTGGTGATGCTTCTGGTTGTTTTGCCCCAACTTGAAAGACGTTTGTAATGGCCGAAATAGTGGTTGGTGAGCCTTGTATAGCAGTACGTTGCAGATAGTGCATAACTCCACGCATTCCTCCCATTTCTTCGCCACCGCCCGCACGACCTGGGCCACCGTGAACCAGCATTGGCATAGGTGATCCGTGTCCTGTACTCTCCACCGCGCTTTCCTTATTCAATACTAAAATTCGTCCGTGATGAGACGCAGCACCTATAGTGAAGTCGCGTGCAATGCGATCATCCGCAGTAGTAATGCTGCAAACAAGTGAACCTTTACCAAGCTTCGTCAATGCAATGGCGTCATCGAGATTCGAATATGGCATCAACGTGGTGATTGGGCCGAAAGCTTCTACTTCGTGCGAACTCAATTTGCTAAATGGTTTATCATTCAACAACAGAATTGGTGTCATAAATGCTCCCTTCTCAAAGTCCGCATCGATGAGTGTTCCCTCCGCTTTTTCTCCATAAACAACTTGCGATTCTTTCTTCAAAATTTCCAATTTCTCCATCACATCCAATCGCTGAGACATAGAAGCTAGAGACCCCATGCGAACGGTCTCATTCAACGGATTTCCTATCACTGTTTTGCTAAATGCCTTACCCAATGCTATTTGAACATCCTCCAATAACTCTTCAGGGACAATCACACGGCGAATTGCCGTGCACTTCTGACCACATTTTACCGTGACTTCCTTTCTTACTTCTTTAATAAAAAGATCGAATTCTTCTGTGCCTGGCTTGGCATCCTTGCCAAGCACTGCGGCATTTAAAGAATCCGCTTCCATGTTAAAATGAACAGCTTCATCCATCACACGTGGATGCGACTTCAGTTTTTTTCCAGTTGAAGCGCTGCCTGTGAACGTAACTATATCTTGTGACATGACATGATCCAAAATACCTTCAGCGCTTCCGCAGATGAGCTGAAGAGAACCCTTGGGTAAAATTCCCGATGAAATTATATCTCGGACTACAGCTTCGGTCAAAAATGAAGTAATGGATGCAGGCTTCACTATCGCGGGCATTCCAGCCAGCAGATTCACCGCAATCTTTTCTAACATGCCCCACACTGGAAAGTTGAAAGCATTGATATGTATTGCAACTCCTTCTCGCGGAACCATGATATGGTGGCCAATGAAGGTGCCATTCTTAGACAATTTCGCCATCTCGCCATCGACATAAAAGCGCTCATCTGGGAATTGACGACGTAACGATGAATAAGCGAACAAATTCCCGATACCTCCATCAATGTCAATCCATGAATCCACTTTTGTGGCTCCTGTTTGATAACTCACTTTATAGTACGCTTCCTTGCGCTCACTGAGATAAAAAGCCAGTGCTTTGAGCATTCTTCCGCGCTCATGGAAAGTCATTTTTCTCAGAGCAGGGCCACCAACTGAGCGGGCATACTGCAAAACTTCTTCGAAAACGATACCCTCAGAACTTGCAAAAGCAACCGTAGTTCCATTGACAGCATTGAATAGTTCTTTACCAGCGCCTGTACCGGATATCCACTGTCCCAATACGTAATTATCTAATTTCATATTTCAGATTTTGTCGAAGTGCGAAAATGCAGTCAAAATCGCAATTTCTATTTAGTAATCATTCCCCTTTACCAACAAATTACAATCTGAAAATTTGTGCTTTTAAATTCTTGGATAACTCGAAAGAACCATCGCATAATTTTTGACTCGGATTTGGTATCAATTAGGTAAAAAAACAAGAGGTCGCCCGCTGGCGACCTCATGTCACTAAACCTTTAACCAAAACCTACCTAGTTATAGATAGGATTCTCCGGCAAATGTATGTTTTCATTTCAATAAAATCAATGTGTGTTGAAAATAAATGTGTGACAAAAGTTACATAATCCACACTTACATACTAACAAATCAATAATTTCTATGCAATGCATAATTTTCAAAGTCAGGTGGTACGCCCTTCTCAGAAAAATACGGGAATTAAGTGTGCCGCGTCGAGCACAAAAAACAACAGTGTCATTTTAACACTTTAGGAATTCAAATTAACTCTCAATCGCTTTGGTTGTGAATAACCTTAGGCATGTATTCGCGGGAATTCAGAAAAAATCAGGGCAAAGCACATGTCGAAATACAACATGCGCCTTTGAATTATCTCATTCAAAATCAACATTCAGGACTATATTTGTAAGTGTGATGTCAAAAATCGTTATGAAAAAAATTCTTCCAATACTTGCAGGTGTATTCCTGATAATGGCTGTTGCAGCGCCTGATCACAAAAAAATCATACTAGAGCAATTCAGTCGCACTCAAGGAGAATGGGATGGTTTTATGGAATACACTGATTTTAGTGATAATAAATCGAAGTTCTCCATGCCAGCAAAATGCAAGACCAGTTTTGATGGAAAAAAATGGGTATATGAAGTTCAATATGACGAAGGGAATGGCGAATTCGTTGGCGGCGGGGGAGAATGTACGCTTAATGGCGATGGCACGAAACTCGACAATAACGGTATACTTTGGAATATCACAGATGTGCAACAAAATGGCGACACGGTTAGAATATTGATGGAAACGAACGGCAAGGACAATCGAAAAAAGGCTACACTGCGTCAAACATTTGATGTGACTTCGAAAACCTTTTCTATCACCGAGGAAGTGAAATACTTAGATCAAACAAACTACTTTGTGCGCAACAAACATCTCTTCCGCAAGAAAAAATAACTTCCGTGTGTTTCGTGCGAATGATTTGAACTACGACACCAATACCCTTTCATTGGTCTAAGAAAAAAATTGCTCTTATATTCCCAAGTCACTCTCCCACTTCATCATCTGAAATCAGAGTTACCACTCATATTGTCGATTGTATTGATTAAGATGAACAAGCTTTAAATTCGCAGCCTACGCAATCACTTCGTAGCATAAACATGCAGGAAAAATCATCTTTCCTTTCGGCTATTTCCTCGTCCTTTCACAAAAGGCCACTGACCTATATCCTGATTCTGGCATTTGTTGTCCGACTGATCGCCGTGTTTTTCGCTCGGGGATATATGATGCATGATGACCATTTTCTTACAATCGAACCATCGGGCTCATGGGCGGTGGGTAAAAATTTCAATCAATGGTTGCCAGGAATCGGAAATGACAATCTTCATCCTGAACCCATCAGTTTTTTCTATCTGGGCGGACTTTTTCTGCTCTTCAAACTTTTCATTTTTCTGGGAATTGACACGCCAGAAACTCAGATGTATCTGATTCGATTGGTTCATGCACTTTATTCTTTGCTTATTGTATACTACGGTTATAAAATCACTGAGTTGCTTTCATCTAAAAGGCAAGCAATTCTGGCTGGTTTACTCTTGGCACTACTCGCTATTTTGCCAAATTTTTCGGTTCGCAATCTTGTAGAAATTGTTTGCATTCCTCCCATTCTCATCGGCTTCTATGTGCTTCTCAAAAACGTTCACTTCAAGACAATACAGATCGGGTCGCAGAATATTCAAGCCGGAAGTGTGCTTCAAACTTCGACATCCAACAACCCACTGAAATACGTCCTGTTTGCTGCTATATTGATGGGACTTGCCGTTGGTATTCGCTATCAGACAGGATTATTAGTAGCATTGGTTGGTCTTGTTTTGTTGATTCATCACAGCTTCAAATACGCTTTTCTCTTCGGAATTGTCTCTTTTTCAGCATTCTTCATTACACAAATCGACGACATTTTACTTTGGGGTGGAGAACCATTTCAACATCTCAAAGGATACTTTGAATACAACAAAAAAAACGCATCAAACTATCCTGGATCACCGCTTGCGTATCTCAGTTTTATCACCGGCTTTATTCTGCCGCCAATAAGTTTGTTTTTAGCCGCAGGCTTTTTAAGAAGCTGGAAAAAACAACTGCTCGTTGTGTTGCCTGTGCTTGGCTTTGTTCTCTTCCACCTCCTTTATCCAAATCGGCAAGAACGATTTATTTTGCCTGCTCTTCCCTTCGTAGTTATAATTGGAGTGATTGGTTGGTATGAATTGATTCAAACCTCAACCTTCTGGAAAAAAAGACCAAAAATTCTTCATGCCTCATGGATATTTTTCTGGACATTGAATACCGTGGGAATGTTGACGCTTTGTTTTACCTATTCCAAAAAAAGTCGTGTAGAGGCAATGTGTTATTTGCATGATCAGGGCGACTGTAGAAATTTTGCATTGGAATTTACCCACTCAGACGGCGGAGCTATGATGCCCCAATTCTATAGCGGCACATGGACAAGTTATTTTTATTGGCACAAAGGTGATGATCCGATTGCGCATATCCTAAACATGCAACACGACGAGGAGGTATCAAGGAGCAATATGATGCCGCGACTTGAGCCCAATTATTATCTTTTTTACGACGACGAACTTTTAGAAGAAAGAGTGAACCGAATACGCAAACATTATCCAAGCCTATCATACCAAAAAACAATTGAATCTGGCTGGTTTGACGAACTTTTACATTTTTTGAATCCAAAAAATTCTTTGGAAAAAATCCACATCTACAAGATTCCTGATCTTGTGCCTGTCAGTGAAATTGAACCTTACGAATAGGGAAAAAGATTTCTGTGGATGCGTAAACTTTTTTGATTAAAAATCACTCGACGATTCACTCTTAATGGATGCACTCCTGCACCAGTGGCATGCGCGCTAACCATTCAACACTCGTATGAAGATGTAACTTGTTCCATACGGCGGTATCCGCGATAGTGTTCATTGATGTTTGCTATAATAGAAGCATTCATTTCAGTGGGGGGAAGCGGATTCAACGCTGTCTCAATCCACTCCAATGTCAAATTTTCATTCGGCAAAAACGCGTATCCTTTCAACTGACCATTCTTCACCAAGACAAACGACACTTCGTCTTGATGCCTGCCGACATCTTGAATCATAAAAGACGGCTCACGACGAGCTAGCTCATCGAGCGCACGCTCTACAAGGTCGTTGTGATGATCAACATCAGGAATTTCCGCGAACAAGTCAAACATGCCTATTCCCAAAAATCGCATGTCAATACCAAATTCCTTTGACAAATTCATGAGCCAATTTTTTGCTGCGCTATTCGATGAAAATGCTTTGTGTGATGCGACAATTTTATTGCTAACCTGCATAGCAAGGCGCGAAAATCCTGACTGATCGACATATTTTACAACATGCACTTTTGCCGGTTTTCTCTTTTGGGCATTATTGTAAGGCGGCCAGTGTTTTCTGATCTCTGCATCTTCCAAAAGCAAGGCAATCAATTCAGTGCCCGTCAATTCGTAATTCACATGAAAAATTTCCTTCATAAATGCTTGCATCCGTTGACTTTCAGGATGTGTCGTAAAATGCTGTCGCACTCTTTTTTTCAAGTTCTTAGCCTTACCGATGTAGATCGGTTTGTGGTGTTCATTGAGCAAATAATAAACCCCAGGTTTTTCCGGAATATTCGTGAATTCCTTTTTATCCAGATTTGGAGGCAAAAAAATCTCACCAGAATTTTTATTGATCATCTTTTGCAACTCTTCATGATTCAATACTTCCAATGACTTCTCAAACAAAGTCATGGCTGCTCGAGCGTCGCTTAAAGCTCTGTGTGCCGTTTCATTTTCGATCGACAACCACTTACACACACTGCCCAAGCCATAGGAAGTCAATCCAGGAAACGCCTTTCGTGCAAACCGCATGGTGCAAAGTCGAGGACGATTGAACTGCCTCCCAAGTGCCGCGAATTCTTCACGAATAAATGAATAATCAAAATTGACATTGTGTGCTACAAAAACCGCATCACTGAAAATTTCTTCCAACGTGTCAGCTACTTGATCAAAGGTTGGCGCTGAATTCACCATCTCGTCATTAATCCCTGTCAAAGCCGTAATGAATGATGGTATCCGTTTGCCTGGATCCAAAAGCGTTTCGAATTCCCGAATTACTTTTTCTCCATCATGCAAACAAATTCCAATTTCAATAATGCTATTTCCTGAAGCGTGACTTCCCGTCGTTTCGATATCTGTAATGGCAAAAAGCATTTATTTAAAAGAATGTTGCGTCCGAATTTCGGTGGTAAATCTCATTTACAAAAAATATTCATTCAAAAAAATCTCGAACAGATGCGGAACTAAAAAAAGGGTTATCGAAGGAATGCAATAGAACCTCCCCTCACTCGTTTCGTAGAACCTTCCCAATTCCGATGCAACAGAAACGCACTTTGATACTTTTTCTTTTGATTCATTCTGTGATTGGCGGATGGGCGCAATCCAATCACGTCGGTGCATATTATTCGTTTGGCGGTAGTTTCAATTCGCATAAAACGAACGACCACAAGTTCAGACCTTCGGACGGATCAACGTTTGGTGTCTATTATCATCTTGAAAATGGTGAAAATGCCCTTGGATTTCGAGCCGCGTTTGCCTGGCGCTCGGACGATGTCGAATTTCCAATCATTGATCATTTTAGTATAGTAAATAATACCAAATCCTTGGAACTTAAACTTCAATGCATGCTTCCAATTTCAGCAAGAAGCAGCATTGCGCTTGGAATGGCGCCTAGACTTGTTTTCCATTCCAAATTCAGCAGACTTTACTACAACACCGGACGACATGCTACATATGAAGAGCAATTCTCTATGAGCAGCGCCAACATTGACATGAATGAGTTGAATTCTGCATTGTGTCTCTCTTGGTACTTCCGCATTTCAAAACACTTTCAATTTGGGCTCAATCTCGATCAGGACATGATTACACTTTATAAAAGCGACGCTATAACTCTGCCTGTTGACTACACAGAACCCTTGGCATTCAATGCCAGACTGACCTATCTAAGTGGTTCGCTTATTTTTCAACTCAAGTAAAATCTAGCATTCTATCCGATTTCAAGACAGCTTGTCAGTTGTCGTCTCAATGGCATTTGTATTGTCTATCGGCGACGTCATATTCAATAAATTCGCAAAAAAATTAAGATGAAAAAACTAACTCTTGGAATCATTGTTCTTGTTGGAGCTATTGTGCTCGGATTTGCCATGTTTTATATGTATGGGGCAAGTGTCAGAGATAATTCAGTTACAAAACAAGAAACAGTAAAAGAGACTTGGGGAAATGTGCAAAGCGCTTACCAGCGTCGTGCAGACCTTATTGGTAATCTCGTAGAAACGGTTCGTGCCGCAGCAGAAAATGAAAAACAAATTTTAGTTGGTGTTACAGAAGCCAGAGGCGGAATTCGTCATTACACAGACAGCGTAGGCAACGTTATCGCACAACAACAACAACAGGTAAAAAGCGCTCAAACACCAGGCGAACTTGAGCAATCTGATATGATGATCATGAATACCTATCGTGGATTCCGAGGATTCATGACTGAGAATTATCCAACTATTCAATCGACACAAAATTTCTCGACCTTACAGGCACAACTTGAAGGAACTGAAAACAGAATCAACACGGAACGCAATAGATACAATGAATCGGTGAAAGACTACAACGCTTTCATTCGCGGAACCTGGAGAAAAATGGGATTGAGCCTTGTTGGTTCTTCTGAGGACAACTTTACAGTGCGTGAAATGTTTGAAGCCAAGGAAGGTGCAGAAGATGCACCGGTGGTCAAGTTCTAATCAATCTAATTAGAAAAAACAAACTTGACAATCGAAGAAAAAATATCAGACGAGGCTAAGATCCGTATCGAGTCCGCAATAAGTCTTGCAGAGTCAGGAACGTCTTGCGAGTTGAGAGTTCATTTGGAAAATAAATGTCCAGAAGACATTATGGATCGGGCCTCTTTCATTTTTGCGGAGCTAGAAATGCACAGAACAAAATATCGCAATGGCATTCTGATCTATCTCGCTTTGGAAGACCGAAAAGTAGCTATCATTGGCGACGCAGGTATCAATGAAACAGTTGACACGAATACGTGGAAGAGTATCAAAGATGATATGATTGCACATTTTAAAATCGACAAGATAGAAGAAGGCATCATTGAAGCTGTTAGAATGTCAGGCGAAAAGATGAAAAAATCCTTTCCAATACAACAGAATGATATCAATGAGCTCTCGAATAAAGTAACCACTGGAGATATCCGAAAACGCCATGATTAAATCGGTACTACTCCTTGTGACCCTGTCATTTCTGATGACAGTAAATGCCGGAGCCCAACTTGCTGGTCAGGAATGTTTCCCGGAACAACGCACGGATCAATTGGTGTATGATAAAGCGTTGACTTTATCAGCAGGCGAGAAACAAACGCTTGAGAAAGAATTGCAGTTATTCGCAGTCAACACTAGCAATGAAATTTTTGTGATCATCGTTCCTGATTTATGCGGAATGGAAAAAGCGCAGTTTGCCATTGAGCTTGGCGAAAAATTTGGCGCTGGTCAGGCAAAAGAAGACAATGGTTTAATTGTGTTGGTGAAGCCGAAGACAGTTGATGCGAAAGGAGAAGTTTTTATTGCCACAGGACGCGGCCTTGAAGGTGCCATTCCGGATGCAACTACCCATCTCATAATCGAAAATGAAATGTTACCTTCATTTCGCAATGGAAACATGTATGAAGGAATTCATAAAGCGACTACAACATTAATGGCGCTTGCAGCGGGAGAGTACAATTCTGAAGCTTATGCAGCGAACTATAAAAAATCTGTATCAACAGGTACGGGGTTTATTCTTATTGCAGCGCTTTTTATCATCGCTTTCTTTTTAATCATAAAACGATTTGAAGTAAAAAGATACGCCCGACTAAACAACATCGGATTTTGGGCGGCTTGGGCCTTGCTCAATAGTCAGAACCGAAAACACACAGGAACATGGTCAGACTTTTCCGGTGGACGCGGAAACTTCGGAGGTTGGACAGGAGGTGGTGGAGGAAGCAGCGGCGGATTCGGCGGATTCGGCGGGGGCGGCAGTTTCGGTGGTGGCGGCTCAGGTGGTTCGTGGTAATACTTCTTTTAGCATAAATCATATCTCTCACCAGTGCCTCATCTCATTCCACTTTATCAATTCACAATTCAACTCTTGTTTCAATCGAATGATACGATGAGCAACAACTTCAACAAAATATTTCTCTTCAAAAAAAACAGATTATGAGTTTTGGTAAATGGATCGGCGGTGCGTTGGGATGGGCCATGGGCGGCCCTATCGGTGGTGCGATTGGTTTTGCTCTTGGCGCAATGGCTGATGACAAATCTTTTCGTGCAGAAACGAAAGGTCAACCTCGTATTGATCAACAACGTTCGTACGAAAAATACCGACATCACACTCAGTCGGGAGACTTCGCTTCTGCATTGCTTGTGCTTTCTGCTTCTGTCATGAAGGCAGATAACAAACTACTGAAAGTAGAACTTGATTATATCCGTGAATTTTTCACCAAACAATTCGGCAGTGCAGTCGCTGCGCAGCAAATCGGTGTTCTCAAGGAACTACTAAAAAAAGACATTCCACTTCGAGAAGTATGCGAACAAATAAGGCACTTCATGGAACACCCCATGCGCTTGCAACTCCTTTATTACCTTTTCGGAATAGCCAAAGCTGATGGTCATGTGGATAAGTCAGAAATGAATGTCATCGCTCAAATTGCATCCTATCTTGGTTTGAATGAAAAAGATTATGAATCGCTCAAAGCAATGCACTACAAAGACACTGAAAGCGCATATAAGATTTTAGAAATTGAAAAATCAGCTAGCGATGATGAAATCAAAAAAGCATATCGTAAAATGGCTATGAAATACCATCCAGACAAGGTTCGTGGATTGGGCGATCAGCATGAAAAAGCTGCGAATGAAAAATTTTTGAAAGTGCAGGAAGCCTATGAAAGTGTCAAAAAAGAGAGGAATATCAAATGACCATGATCTCAAAATTTCTATGAAATGATCATTTCAATTTGGCAGTACTCGTGTCAACTAAAACGTAACATCGTAAACCAGCTTTCATAGATTTTACAGGTAGTCATCCATCTTTTTCATTGTGACTCCCTGAATCTCAATAAAATAGATTAATTTTGATTCTAAGTAGTCATTTTCGAATTCAGAGAATGTCTGCTTGTGATCGTTTTAGTTTTTCAGTTTAAGCCATCAAGTCCCGCTGTCGTGCGGGACTTTTTGGATATGGCTCATTCATATTTGACATAGGTTTCTCATGAATGTGATTCAACAAAACTGTGGGGGTTAACTTTATTCGAAAAATTGAGATCACAGACAACTTCCCTATCTTGCGTTTGCATCTTAACCCTAAACAACACCTATGCGCAAGCTCCTTTTTATTGCTGCGATTTTCACGGCAAATTTTTGCTCCGCTCAAGTTAGCACAAGTGATTGCGAAGGCGCGACTGTTCTGTGTGGAGATCTTTACACAGAAGATAGTGCACCTCCAGGAACAGGTAATATTTATGAATTCACCGGATCATGCAATCAGAACCTCGAAACAATGAGTTTGTGGTATACCTTCACTGTGTTTGAAGAAGGCGATTTGAGTTTTATCTTAACTCCAAATGTTCTTCAAGACGACTATGACTGGGGATTGTTTGATGTAACAAATGGCGGCTGCGATGGCATAGGCACCGGAGCATCACCTGCTGTAAGCTGCAATTCATGGGGTTCATTGCTCAACCCAAACGGACCAACAGGTATTTCGACTGCGAATGGCGGTGTGAGCAATGTTGGTGGTCCAGGTGATCAATTCGGACCACCGTTCAATGCCAATCTGCCCGTGATTGTTGGACAGACTTATGCGCTTGTGGTAATGAATTGGTCGAATAGTGATGACGGCTATACGATCGACTTCGGAGAAAGCTCCGCTTCGCTCTTTGAGCAAGAGCCACCAACACCAGTTGCGTTGACCAAAAACTGCAACAGCAGTCAACTGCTGGTAACATTTTCTGAGCTTGTAATAAGTGAAACTGCAGAAGATCTCGATTTCACCATCAGCGGACCACAAGGAACTTTTCAAATTAATAATGTTCTCCCATTGAGCGTTTTTGGAAGCCTGGAAGATCAATTCGTGCTTACTCCAGCGGTGAATATTACGCAGCCCGGCACTTACACATTGGAAATTACCAACGAAAGCGGTTCCATTTCTGACCCTTGCGGAAATCTTGCCATCGGTGCGATTGACATCATTATTCCCGAAAGCATAGCGTATGAAACTGCCACAAGCACTGCGTGTAACGGAGACGGCGGTGCTATCGAAATTACAAATCTTCAAGGTGGTGTTGGTGAAATCAGCTTTTATCTGAATGACATCCTGCAAACTGAATTTACAGTGAGTGATTTGCCGAGCGGTAATTATGTCGTTTCCATTCGCGATGAAGAAGATTGCATTGTCAACACCCAAATTCAAATACCGGATCAACAAATTACTGTAGAAATTCCTAGTCAAGATACCTTGAGCTGTGCACTGCCTCTGCTGGAAATTCAAGGCGTTCTGGTTTCACCAGTACAAGATGTGACATACCAATGGGATATTATGACTCCGAACGGTTTTGAATCAATTGGGAGCACGATCATCAATCCCAGCTTGGCCGACAGCGGATTATATCAACTCACCATTTCAAATTTGGACAACGGATGTTCTGCTCAAGCTCAAGTTACCATCATTGGAATAGAGCTGAATAATATGTCTTTTGACGCACTTGTTTCAGGGGCATGCAATAGCATAGGCGGCATGATTGAAGTACAAAATATTGTTGGTGGAAATTCCGTGTATACCATAGAACTAAATGGCGAAGAACAATCCTCGAATCTTTTTTCAGAACTGGTACCCGGAAATTATCTGGTTACAGTTTTTGATGGCAACAACTGCAGTGTTTCGGAAGAATTTGAAATACCCAACAATGAAATTAGTGTATTCATTCCAGAGCAAAATATGTTCACGTGTGCAATTGATTCGATAGAAATTGAGGGTGTGTCGATTCAACCACAACAAAATGTGACTGCGAATTGGTTCCTTTCTATTGATGACGAACTATTCAATACTGGTTATGAAATTCTAAATCCTGTTTTTGATTCTGCCGGCGAATATGTCCTTGTTATTCAAAATGAAATTAGTGGGTGTGATGCAAGCGCAAGTATCATTCTCAATTCGAATGTACCAGAGAATTTTTCATTTGAATATGAAATAACGAATGCATGCAATGGTGAATTCGGCATTATTGAAATTACCTCAATCAACGAAGGTGCTGAGCCATTTTCCATCTTCTTTGACAATGAACTTCAAACTGGACTCACCTTATCCAATCTACCAAATGGTGAGTTTGAAGTGTCTATCATAGATCAGAATTTATGTGAATCAACGATCAATGTTATGGTACCGAATCACATACTTAACGTTGAAATTCCTGAACAGGATTTTCTCACGTGTGACATACAGGAACTGCAAATTGCCAATATCCAAATTTCACCTTCGCAACCGGTCATCTATGAATGGTTGTATTATGATCCGTTGCAAGGTTACGTGTCAATAGATCAACCGATATCGAATCCCACCATTTCTATTCCCGGCATTTATCGCGTAATTGTATCCACTGAAGATGGCCTTTGTGGTAACGCTGATGCAATGGAAATTTTTTATTCGAATGAAAATAACATTACTTACAATACAGATATAATTCCCGCATGCAACGGAGTTAATGGAACCTTTGCTTTAGCAAATCTCGCTGGAGGAACACCTCCGTATGTTTATTCATTCAATGGTGAAGTTCAGCCGAACTATGAAATTCAAGATCTCTTGCCAGGTTCTTATTCAATTGAAATTACTGATGGACATGACTGTGTATCATCCGCAGTGATTATGATTCCAAACAATTTGCTTGACATTTATGTTCCTGCACAGGACAAATTAACTTGTCAGGAACCTTCAGTAGAACTCGGAGGAATAGATGTAATCCCAGATCAGGAAGTTCATTTTACTTGGGCCTACGAAACGAACGACCAATATCAGGTATTCAATGAAGGTGACGAAACGCCCGTTGTATCTAACATCGGCATGTATCAGATCACTGTAACCAATTTGGCAATTGATTGCCGCGTCACAGAATTTTTCATTGTCGAAGCTGGTGCCTTGTATGGAATTGATCATTCGCACATTCGTTTTCCAAATATCATTACCCCAAACAAAGATTCTAAGAACGAATCTTGGGGACCATTTCTGGACTTCGACTCAGAGGTAGATCTTATTTCGCTCTTCGACATATATGAGTTAAAAATATTCAACCGTTGGGGCAATTTGATTTTCGACAGCACTGCAAGTAACGCCAAGAGATGGACAGTGCAAGAAGAAGAAGATGGCACCTATTTCTACACAGTAAAATACCGCTCCTCATGCGGTGGCATTCAAGAAAGCCAGCGTGAAGGCACTATACAGATCATGCGATAAAGCCTTCATTTTCGGCGTCAATAGCTCGTACTCTAAAAAAGTCCGCATCTTGATTTGTAACAATAAACGCTTCTATTGGAGCTATTTTGAGATTGATCATATTAACTCCAATTCTGAATTTGCCTAACACGGATTTTGGATAAAAAAAGAAAACTTTGTCAACTAATTTACAGGACAAATAATCCAAAACTCTTGTAAATCTTAGATTGATAGTGTTTCAAACAAGCTCTAAATTCGAAGCACAATTTGAAGAAGTGAATATTCCAAACAGTGAACTAAAAAGAGTCGTGATAATCGGAGGTGGATTCGGTGGCTTGCGTTTAGCAAAAGGTCTGCACGATAAAAATTTCCAAGTGGTACTTTTAGACAGGCATAATTACCATGCGTTTCAACCATTGTTTTACCAAGTTGCAACAGCAGGATTAGAGCCTGGCAGTATCGCTTATCCTTTGCGGAAAATCCTCAACCGCTATAAGAACTATTACTTCCGGATGGCGCATGTCTCATCAATAGATAGTGCAGCACAAAAGGTGATCACAAACATTGGCGAGCTTCAATACGATTATCTTGTCATTGCGACCGGGGCCACGACTAACTTTTTTGGCAACAAAAATCTCGAAGCCCTATGCATGCCAATGAAAACGGTTTCAGAAGCATTGGACATTCGAAGTCTAATGCTTCAGAATCTTGAGAAGGCGTTGCTAACGAATAATGCGTTGGATAAAGACTCTTTGATGGGTATTGTGATTGTAGGTGGCGGACCAACAGGAGTCGAATTAGCAGGAGCGTTAGCAGAACTTAAAAAAGACATTCTGCCGATCGACTATCCCGATCTGGACATGCGCGTCATGGATATCCATCTTCTTGATTCAAACGCACGTGTACTTAAAGAAATGAGCGAAAAAACAAGCACAAAAGCGCTCGCTGCACTTCAGGAGATGGGTGTTGACGTGCATCTTCACACACGAGTGATTGATTTTGACGGACAAAAAATCACTACTGAAAGTGGCACCGAATTGCGCGCAGCCATGGTTATTTGGGCAGCTGGTGTGAAGGCAACATTTCCGGAAGGACTGCCTTTGGAAACAATCTCCACGGGACGCATTTCTGTGGATGAGTTTAACAAAGTTCGGGGACTCGACTCCGTTTTTGCTTTAGGTGATTGTGCAACCATGATCAGCGAAGAAAACCCACGCGGATATCCTATGCTTGCTCAACCGGCAATGCAGCAAGGAGAATTACTATCGAGGAATCTTGCTCAACTTGTTCAACAAAAACCAATGACTCCCTTCGTATACAAAAACCTTGGTACCATGGCAACAATTGGACGTAACAAAGCTGTTGCTGAATTAAAACGTTTTAGTCTTTATGGTTGGATCGCATGGGTGGCGTGGCTACTTGTTCACGTGGCACAATTGATCGGCTTTCGAAACAAATTTATCGTACTCGTTAGCTGGGCGCAGAACTACTTGAGACATTCACGGGATCTAAGGCTCATTATAAGACCTTTCAGACGAAGCTGAATTCAAAGGATGTTCCTTTTCATAAGTCGTTCTTAATTCTATCTTATTTATCTGGCGCCATCAACAATAAATTGACTGATACCTATTTGTTCCCCTGAAGAATTTTTAATCTGAAGTAAATAACTGCCAATTGGCAATTCTTGTACGTTGATTTGTTTTTCGAACGTGTCACCGACCAATCCCGAACTGCGCAATAGCAGCGCTCCTGAGCTGGAATAAATGTCAAACAATGCAGTTTCTTTTTTGCCCCAACTTCCTTTAATGCGCAATACATCATTCGTTGGAACAGGATACAACAGTAAACTTTGATTGTCATTTTTTTCCACTTCATTTGTTGCGATTGTTATGTCTCCATTAGCAAAAGCGTACTGACCAATTCGCAATGTATCAATGATAAAGCTGCCGTCACCGTTTGTCAAACTTCCAACACCGAGGGTAAAATCCGGACATATCTCCCACGCATGATAAGAGTCTGGCCTGTAAAGCAAAACAGCTTCCGACTCACCTGCATTATACATGTCATAATCCAATTCATCCGCATCAGATCCATTGTAGTACAATCTTCCTGTGAAAAAATCATTTTCATTCCAAAGTCCATTCACAATCCAATAATGAACATTTGAAATTTCGTAGATGCCATCACCGATGTTGTTTTGATCGGGCGCTGCCCAAATATGTTCAATACGCACAAGACTTGAGTCCACAACATTTTCTTTATTGAATCGAAATTCAACGAATGGCAAAACCGGATAAATACTTACGTTTGGGTATACTGTTAAGTCCAAGTCCATGCGACATTGATTGAGTCTGTTATGTCCATTGAGCACAACCATTGAAGGCTCAAAATCACAATAGAGTGATGCTTGAGTAAATTGATCCGACGCGAGAATTTTATATTCTGCGCGTTGCCAATCCGAGCTTATAAGTGTAACATCCAATGGTACATTTTGATAAAACTGGGGGCACTCTCGCAATTTCTGTTGAATATGCACTTGAATGTCATAGCCGGTTTCTCCCGCTACTGTAAGAAACGAGTCCACTACAAACGTCGAAAAACCAGGCGAAAAAATCTGATCATTGAAAAAATCATCGAGATCAAAACCAGATTCTGCTTCCAGGGCATCTCTGAATTCTTCTGGAGTAACATCTTGATATTGCCAATTTTCCTGCACTCCAGTCATAGCTTGTCTGAAAAGAGAATCGCCCATGTATCCTCTCAAATTATGCATAACGCTTGCGCCTTTATAGTAGGTGTGTGTTCCGTAAATTTCCTCATCCGGCATTGGTGATAAAGGATGAAAACCATTGTCATCCAAATGTGCATTCTCCAAAACATCCAGTTGATTTGTTTTCACCATTTTTACAAAATCTTCATTCCCATTCATCCATTCTTCCATTAGATGCGAGGAATATTCAGCGGGACCTTCCTTGAGCCACATATCATTGTGATTATGCGGTGTAACCATGTCTCCCCACCAATGATGCCCTAACTCATGCGACATTAAACCATCGTTAGCAGAAAGCGATTCTCCTACCATGTATTGAGGATAGGCAATATTTGTAGGAATTTCGAGAGCGCCATCCGTTGTGAGCACATAACCAACCCGCTCCCACGCGTAAGGTCCATACCAATATTCACATGCATCAATCGCTGAACCGAGATGCTGAAATACATTTTGCATTGCACCAGATTGAGCTGGTTTTGCCGAAAGTCGCACAGGAATATCTCCATTTGCTCCAGTGTGTGTATAGTCATAATTCACATAGTCAGCTACTGCGATTGCGCTCAGATGGGTTGGTATAGGCTGATTAAAAACAAACGATCTAATGACTGTATCACCGGCCAATGCAGTCTCGCCAATAAAGGTACCTTGACAATGTGCGCGATAGGTACCAGCACTTTTCACATGATACTCGTATGTTGCTCTTTCAACAAAAGAATCAAAACAAGGATACCATACTCTCCCGAAATTAGGAGGAATTGTTGTGAGACCGATTCCAAGATTGTAGATGTAATTGCTTTCAAAATAAAATCCGCCCCAATTGGGATCCTGATATGGATCGCCCTGATAATACGTGATAACTTCCAATGTATCACTGACAGACAATGGCGTAGAAAAATGCAAACTCAAAATGTTTCCATCATACGAAAAAGGTAAATGTTCATCATTCATTTTTACCGAATCCACTTGAAGCTGATATAAATCCAGATGCAATATGCTTTGATCTGAAATCAAAGGATGAACTGCTATTGTTGTGCTTGCTTTGATATAATGACCTACATAATTGGTCACGTCGATATTGATCAGATAACTAAGAATATCAAATGTGTCGCTGCGCGCAATGCTTTCATTTAGCTGCGATCTTTGTTCAAGCGAAAGTGCTTGTCGCTTTGCTCCACTGTTGTGTGTGTGGTGGCAGCCGATATGTTTAGTTGGTTGTGCATTTGAAAATAAAGCGTTCAACATTAGGATCGACACTATTCCACAGTTGATGAGTATTTTTTTTAACATGATGTTTTCAAAATTGAATTTTCGGTTCCAAAATACGAGAATTAGTGTCTGAGCTCCCATCCACTTTTGGCATTTCCGTGCCTTCCTGAGTTCAAAATTTGATTGACTTAAGTATTCAAAAATTGGGAATACAAAAACTATTGCATCATCAGATGCACCAAGTCATTAGTCGTTGCCTCCCAATTAAATTTTTCCGAAGCAAATTTTCTTCCGCGCTCCGCCAATACTTTTGCTCGTTCGAGCTCAATTAATAAAACAAGCGCCAGTGCCGCAAACTCTTCATTGGTTTCCCCAATTAGCATACAATCGTCATGTTTTGCACCCATGGCATTTGCGGCAAGTGGTGATGTGACGCATGGCAATTTCATGCACATGGCCTCTAATAATTTGTTCTGAAGTCCACTACCGCTGCGCATTGGTGCCATGAAGACACGAGATTCATTGTACGCATCACGAATATCTTCCAACCATCCTGTCACTTTAACGGTGCTGCATTGCAACTGTTGGATGCTTTTTACCGGATTTGCTCCGGCGATCAACAATGTAACTTTTGGATGTGTTTTGTGAATGATGGGGAGAATCTCATTTGCGAGCCTCAATGCACAATCCACATTTGGCGGATAACTCATATTGCCTGTGAAAGCGATATCATATTTTTTAGTCGTTATACGTTCCGAGAAAAACTCAGCGTCTATCCCATTTGGTATTACACCAATCTTGTTGCGATCAGCGTGATAGATTAAAAGTCGGTCTTGTTCACTAATGATTGTGTGATGATCAAAATAGTCAAAAATCAAATTTTCATACGCAGTCAATCGTCTTGATTCTTCACGAACGAAATATTTCATCCACCATGATGTGCCTGCAATTCTTCTCCGCTGACCTGAACTCAGCGAGTCCATGTAATCCAGCGTTTTTTTATAGTCATGTAAATGTTTGACGTATTCACTTGCTCTCACCAATTGACAATAAATGTGGTCGGGTTTAATCTTCTCGATAAGATTCTTGATTTTAGTTGCCGCCGCATTCTGGAAAAAATAATGCACCTGAAAAGGTTTATCGCTGAACAATGCACGAAACAGCCTCCATGCAATCAAAAACCTGCTGAGCCGAATAACATAAATATGAGGGGTTATATTCTTGAGATGCTCTATAGCCGCGGCGTCAAAATTTTTATCACTCAAACAACAGAGATGCACTTCATGATTTTTGACCAACATTCGCAACTGATGATACGCACGCAATTTATCGCCCTTTTCTAAGGGCCAGGGCACACGACTAACGAGCATGAAAATTTTCATCCCTTTCGCAATTCCTTATAGAAGTTTACCAGATCAGCTGTGATTTCGACATTATCAAAGTGTTTTTCTGCGTGTAACCTTCCCTTCTGATGAAGTCTTTTCATTAACTCAGGCTGTGAGAAAAGTTCGTCCAATGCGGCGATCCATTCTTCAGGCCGATCAGCGAGCATAATATTTTTACGATCCGTGCAATCAAGTCCTTCGGCGCCCAAAGTGGTAGAGATAACAATTTTCCCTAATGCCAAACCTTCAATAATTTTCACCCGAATACCTCCTGCACTTAGCAAAGGCACAACCATGATAGCTTTGGATCGCATAAATTTTTTCGCGTCCTCTACTTCTCCTACCATGACCACGTTTGCATGCTCCGTTTTGAGAATATCCTCCGACATATTTCTGCCGGCGAGATACATTTTCAGATTCGGAAATTTCTCGTGAATCCCCGGCCAAATATGATTCAAAAACCAAAGTATGCCTTCCAGATTGGGGCCCCAGTCCATTGCTCCAAGATGAAAAAGCGCTATTTCTTCCGGCTCGCTTTCGTCAATGTGATAATCAGCCAAATTGATCCCAAACGGTATTGTTCGAATGCGCTTTTGAATTCCTAAAGCAAGTATTCTGCGCTTATCCTCTTCGCTGATGGCTGCAATTCCACTTACCTCATCCAACATGCTCAATTCATAATTGCGCAGCTTTTTGGTCAGATAGTTCAGATAAGTGCGCTTCACAATATTGCGCGTACCGCGTGCAATCTTTTCCCAAATGACAAATTCAAGATTGTGCGAACGCAGTATGATCGGTGTTTTTGAATAACGCCGAATTGTGCCTACATACGGAGTCATGAACAAACTCTCTAAGTGAATTACATCGAAATGTTCTTTCTTCAGAATTTTGGTCAGTTTGATATCGTAATCTGTGCTGAAAAATCGACTTATATTGTAAGAATCAGAAGTCATGAAGTTTGAAAATGCATCCACTGCATTTAGGCGCGTGTCGATGAACACTCCTTCTATACCAGTTTGATCCAAATATTCTTGTGGTATTTGTTCAGGTAAAAAATCATGCTTCTGTGTAAAAATGGTAAGAATTTTTACTTTGTGCCCTGCGGCCAACAAACCTTGCGTGATATTATTCATCGCAATGCATCCGCCGTCTCGCGCAGGCAAAGGTGGTTTCAAACAAAGTTGCAAAATCTTCATATTGTCTCTGGCTTTGCTCTTAATCTCAAAAACACGAACAGCTTATTGAGAAGTTTCACGTACATATCTCGATCAAGCAATGCGGCTTCCTTGGTTGCTCTTACAGTTATCCATAAGCTCATTGGCAACAAAACTACAGTACTGATCCACATGCCAAGCCATGGCTCAATAAATCCATTCTTTGCCACCCGCTCTCCGATCATTGTGAGCAACTGATAAACAATAAATAAACCTAGCGCAATCAACGTTGGCAAGCCTATTCCGCCCTTTCTAATGATCGCTCCCAATGGTGCTCCAATAAAAAACAAAACAAAACAAACAACCGCTAAAAAAAATTTTCGGTGCCATTCAATCTTGTGTTTTATGATCACTTTGTTTCTGCCTTTCATTTCGTCCTGTTGTCGTTGGATCATGTCAAACTGTTTTCGCGTGTTCTCTCTGGCAAGAGTGATTGCCTTCATTCGTTCCGCATTTGTCAAATCATTCAATAACACGGATGGCGCCACTGGCACCATGGTGTCATTCGAAGCAAAGTTCAACCTGGTGCTGATCAGTTTAAAATTTGATTCACGAAACGAATATTTCACACTATCCAACTCAGTCGTCATTTTTTGTATCGATTCATCCAACTGAGAAAATGTCATCATTTCCGCTGCATTTTTCATGACGTCATCGTTGTCATCGTCAAAAGCAAGTGAACTTAGATCGAGACGAATGACCATCTTTTCAAATGTATTTTTAATCAATGGATATTGATTGTCCTTCGCCGCTTTCTCCTTTTGTTCATCGTAGCTATTCCCATTAAACAAAGTTAGAATCAAGTATCTTTTATCCTCTGTTTGCTCCATTAGTCCATTTGCAGCGCGAATTACAGTGCGATTCACCCGTTCTCCACCGCGATGATCATAGATCAAAACATCATTCAATTCACCGGTTTCATTGTTGTTTTTTGCAGCACGAATGCTTATTCCTTCAATTCCCGCATAAAAAACTCCATCAGTCAGATTTAATGACGGTTTTTGTTTCATAATGCTGAAAAGCATCGTTCGACACTTGAGATTGGCCACCGGCCAAAGATTATTCGCGAATAAAAAAGCCAACACTGATAATCCTGCGCTGAACACAATCAATGGACGCATGATACGCATTAAGGAAACTCCAGCGCTTTTCATGGCAGTCATTTCATTGTTTTCTGCCAATGCGCCCATAGTCATAATGCTGCTCATGAGAATAGCAAGCGGCAAAGCCATATTTACGACACGTGCGGAAGCGAAAAAAAGCAATTTGAATATCACCCAACTGCTCAATCCTTTACCGATAAGTTCATCGAGATAGACCCAAATAAACTGCATCTCAAAGATGAACATCGCCACCATGAAGGTGATGATGAACGGACCAATGTAGCTTTTTAAAAGTAAGACAGATATTTTCTTCACAGGACTGAAATCGCGCTCACAAAAATACGAATCGGGAGCCCTGATTAAGACTCCCGATTCGATGTGAATTGGATTGTACTAATTTAGATATGGAAGACCAAAGCACAATTACTTAGTTTCTGGCAACCACAGGTAATAGCTGTAAACTTCCATATTAAAATAGGCATTGGCAGCGTTCTTCAGATCCTCTGATTTCAAACTCGCAAAAAATGCATCAAACTCCACATCCGTTTGCAATGAATCGCCATACAGAGCGGAATTCATCAATCGATTCATCCAAAAATAATTTTCCTTGAGATTTGTCTCTCTTTCCCTTATAAATGTCTCCCGAATTTTCACCAGGTCCTCCTCTGTGCAGCCATTCTTTTGCACCTCAGTAATCACTGCTTGTGTTGCTTTGGATAATTTCTCGACATTCTCTGGCGCGCAACTAAAGTTTATGGTCAATGAAAATTGTTCGGTAGGAACCCTTGAAATAGAGCCATAACAACCTACTCCATACGTTCCACCATTTTCTTCCCGCAATGATTCTCGCAATTTGGTTTGCATCAATTTTTGCAAGGATTGGAAAACCAAATTTTCGTTTTCTGTATAGCTTGCCTTGCCAGAAAAAATAAAGGTTACCTCACTTTTTGGCTCAATTCCCCGGTAAACTGTCTTTTCAATTCTCTTCTTCGGATAGTCAATTCCTGGATCAGCACATTTTTCTTTCATCGAATTTGAAGGCAGCGAAGCAATGTATTGCTCGATGTAATCAATAAGAAGTTTTTCATCGAAATTCCCGACAAAAACAAAGGTAAAGTCGCCAGCATTTGCAAATCGTTCTTTGTAAACTCGAGAAAGTTCTTTGGTATTCACTTCGTCCAACGTCTGCAAACTCGCTGGTCTTTTTCTAAAATGGTAGTTACTTTGAATCAACTGAATGCTATCGGTGTATGCACTTCGCGGATCTGCTCCGCGATTCTTCAGCATTGATTTTTGCTTTTCCAGTGATGAAGTGATTGCTTCTTCATCATGCCTTGGCGCAGTGAATCGCAGATAGATCAATTGCATCATCGTTTCGATATCCGTCGGTGAGGCGCTACCACTCATGCCTTCCTGAGTATCCCTTATGCTTGCATTCACAGAGGCAAACTTCGCTGCCATGTATTTTCCAAATTGATCTTGGTTGAATGGACCAATTCCAGAATTTTGCAAAATCCAAGATGCATAATTTGCCGTCATATAATCTTTGTCAGGCACTAAACTCATTCCTCCAAAACTGGTTGCAGTGAAAAGAACCTGATCATTTTTGAAATCCGTCTTTTTGAGAATGACATTCACGCCATTTGACAATGTCAATTTTGTGGTGCCAAAAGTGGTGTCCTCCTGTCGCGATTTTACCGATCCTTTCGTTGGAAGCTTTGCCATGAGGGGTTGATCAACAAATGTGTCAACATATGGCTTTATTTCTGCCTTACTTACTTTAGTGAAAATCGCACGAATGGCGTTGTCATCCGGAATTTTCACCTCGGGCTTGTCCGGTCCCGTGATGGTCACAGTGCAATTTTTTCCACCATCCAAAATCCATTTTTTCGCCAAAACATTCACTTCATCCAACGAAATACCATTGAGGTATTTTTTATACAGTTCCATCTCGAATTCAATACCTGGGCTTGGACTTCCTTTCAAAAAGTGTTGAATGTATTCATAAGTATAATTTACCGATTCGCTCTTATCCTTTTCTGCAAGTGCCTTCTCCATCTCGCGCATCACTGCCTTCTTCTCTCTTTCCAGTTCTGAAGTCGTAAACCCAAATCTTTTAACGCGTTCGTTTTCTTCCAATATGGTTTGAAGGCCGCGTTCAATTCCTGTATCTTTTACAGAAACATAGGAAGAATAGGACGACTTCGTTCGAACCATACTTCCAAAGGATGTGTAACCGAAAATGAAAGGAGGATCAGACAAACGAGTGAGCTCTTGTAAACGAGAACCCAACATCGAATTGTAAAGACTATGAATCATTTGTTCGCGATAATCAGCTATGGTTTTTATGTTTTGATTATCATGAAAATATGCCACCTGTACATTTGTGTTTGATGCTTCTTTATCGGTAGCAACTGCAATACGCAAATCATCGTGATCTGGCACTTGATAGCTTTGCACTTTTCGCTCACCACTTGGATTCTTCAATCCTTCAAAATGTTTGCGGATCATTTGTTCCATTTCGTCCAGATTGAAATCGCCAATAAGAATCACGGCCATATTATCAGGACGATACCAATCAGTGTAAAATGATTTCAGGCGCTCATAAGGAGCATTCTGGATGATTTCTCTTTTTCCTATTGGCAAACGATCTGCATAGCGAGAGCCCATAAAATAAACCGGATACGTCTTATTCATCATTCGTTTGCTGGCTCCCTGACCCAATCTCCATTCCTCTGTAACCACACCTCGCTCCTTGTCAATCTCCGCATTATCGTAAATACAACCATGCGCCCAGTCTTCAAGAATTTGCATTCCATTTGAAACAAACTTTGGATCATCAGTAGGAATCCGAAGCATATAGACTGTTTCATCAAAACTTGTATAAGCATTGAGATGAGGGCCGAATTTCGTACCGATGGATTCAAGATAATTTACCAATTCATTCTTCTCAAAATTCTCAGTTCCATTAAAGGCCATGTGCTCGCAGAAATGGGCCAAACCTTGTTGATCATCATCTTC
>Ga0075158_10000476_pt1 | contig 32680 bp, 23 predicted proteins | sample JI91814BDNA_FD_70968 | JGI IMG/M metagenome (GOLD analysis project Ga0075158, IMG submission 70968) | Wastewater effluent complex algal communities from Wisconsin, to seasonally profile nutrient transformation and Carbon sequestration -... | ecosystem: Engineered > WWTP > Effluent > Algae... | reverse complement strand
TATGCGTGTCGGCTGCCCATGTAATCAACGCAACCTAAGTGATATTATCACCTTGAGTCCAACGCTCTATCAAGGAAAAGAGATGAAATCATTTTATGCTTATATTCTGGCCAGTGGCCGTAACGGTACACTCTATGTCGGTTCAACGTCTGATTTAATTAAACGAGCTTGGGAACATAAAAATAAGGTAATTCCAGGATTTACAGCCAGGTATAATCTGCACATCCTGGTTTATTATGAGGCTCATGAAACCTATGTGGAAGCGGCTAGACGTGAGAAGCGTTTCAAAAATTGGTGCAGACAATGGAAAATAAACTTGATTGAGGAACTAAATCCAGAGTGGCGTGATCTATATGAAGATATCTGTTGCTGATTAAGATCGTCTGGATGCCGCGGACAAGCCGCGGCACGTAGGCGGTGGGGAGCAATTGTCAACACGCCCTAATCATGCAACTAAATTTTATGACAAAGCGTATTGTTTAGGTTTAGGATAATCCACACCCAATTCACGAGCGGCTTTAAAAGGCCAATAGGGATTTCTCAAAAACTCTCTTCCCAAAAACACTGCATCTGCCTGCTCACTGAGTAAAATAGACTCTGCTTGCACCGGCTCAGTTATTAAGCCAACGGCTGCTGTCATTATTTGTGCTTCTTTACGGATTAAAGCTGCAAATGAGACTTGATAGCTTGGACCAATAGGAATGACTGCATGAGGGAGTGTTCCTCCACTTGAACAATCAATTAAATCAATGCCAATTTGTTTCAGTTTCTGAGCGAAGGTTATCGACTCAAACACATTCCAAGAATTGTAGGCTACATCCTGATTCGCCTTAAGCTCCGGTGGTCCATACGCCCAATCTGTGGTAGAGATACGTGCAAATAGAGGGAACTCTTCAGGCCACACAGCTCGGACAGCTTTCGCTATTTCTAAAGGCAGGCGCATACGATTTTCCAAACTTCCACCGTAATTATCAGTACGCTGATTAGACAATGGCGATAAGAATTCATGCATTAAGTAGCCATGAGCCATATGTAATTCTAAAACCTGAAAACCGGCGGCCAAACAACGCTCAGCAGCTGCGATAAAATCCTTGATGCATTGCTGTATTTCTCTAAGCGACATTTCTTTGGGCACTGTTTTATTTTGATCAAAAGCAATAGGGCTTGGGGCTATTGTCTGCCAGCCGCGTTGCGTCTCTGATAAAGTTTTAGGGTTTTTTTCCCATGGAGCAGAAGTCGAGCCTTTTCTACCCGCATGCGCTATTTGAATACCTACGATACTACCCTGGTCTTTAATCATGTCGGTTATTCGTTTAAAGCTTGCTATATGCTCATCAGACCAAATTCCACTATCATCCGGACTAATACGACCTTCCGGCGAAACCGCCGTGGCTTCGACCATAACTAATCCAGCGCCGCCTATGGCTCTACTCGCCAAATGAACGAAATGCCAATCCGTGGGGTGACCATTGATGCTTGAATATTGACACATTGGTGAAACCCAAATCCTATTTTTAAATTCGACACTTTGGATCTTGAGAGGATTAAATAAATTAATATGATTCGCCATTTATATTCCTTTAAAATCGTTTTATAAAGAATAACATAAATAGCTTTTCGTAAAATTAGGTTTTTGGTTTGAAAACAATATCACTGAGGTCATCGTCTGGGTTGTTGGCTTTGCTACAGAACTTTTGCACAAATGCTTTATCAGCCTCCTCAGTGTCTAACCACTTCTCCGCAAGAAGCTTTTTTGACTCAAGAAATCCGATCTGGGCCCATCTTACAGCATCATAAATAGAATAGAGCTGTAAGCTTTATTCTCATAGTTCTTATCCAATAGATATTTAAAAAAGGCTATGTTAAGCCACAGCCTGCCTTTTAGATCAACACTCAGATCCTGCCCCTGAGAGGTTCAGTATTTTTTTTCCGACCATTATTCGATTCATTCATGCTGGCAATTCCACGCGGATTTTCCTTGTTAGCATCTGTATCATGCAACTTCAAATAATTTGGAGGTCTTAATACTGATTCTAAATGCTTATGCCCCAGAGCCCAGGCGATTTCTTTTAAGTTTAATTTGATGGTATTTTCCGTAGGTGTTTTACTATTGAAAAACCGAATTTGGGCTAGTTTACTTTGAGCGTCAGAGTGAAATAAGAACTCGAAACGCTGAATGACCTGCTCGGCCAATGGACCTATTTTTAAAAATTGTTCTAGATTAGCCTTCGATACAGTAACACAGGGCTCCCCAATAAGCCCAAAATTGCTTTGCTGTGCTAATAAATAGGTAATCATGGACGAGCTCGCTCCGAGTATAGTCGCCCGCACTAAGGGACTCATGCCATCTTTATCTGGCATAAGAGGATTTGCCCCGCAATTATTGACCAAGCACATTAACCGAGGTAAATCACCTAGAATCACCGCGCCCATGATCGGACTAAGCCCAGACTCCGTTTTTGCATCAAAATAAGTCTTTCCCTCTTTCAAAGCCTTTAAAACAAATAGATTATTAGCCACATGCGCTGGAGTAGCACCATGAATATTAGCTAGATTAGTATCTGCCCCTCTTTCAATAAACGCTCTCACTAGGTTGGTGTATCCCTGACGCGTTGCTATTAATAGAGGGGTCTCACCATATATAGAAAGAGGATTAAGATTAGCTCCAGCGTCCATTAAGCAAAGCGCTTCATCGTATCGATTATACGCTGCAGCAATATGAAGCGGTGTTAGTCCATCAACGGCTACATCAACCTTTGCCCCATGAGCACACAAAACCTTTACTACATTGAGATATCCGTATTCTACCGCAAGATGCAATGGTGTAAGGCGATTCCTCTCCCCGTGATCAACATTCGCCCCCTCGCTAATTAAAAAATGAGCAATATGCGGCTTCCTGTGATGGATAGCAAAATATAATGTTGATATAAAATCCGTTGAATTGTCTCTAAGCTGTGCGCCCATTTTAACCAAATATTGCGTAATTTCTAACTTTCCCATGTAAATAGAGACAACTAATGGTCTAGAATATGGGCGCGGTGGATATTCTAAAGAAGCGCCATGTTCCACCATATATTGAACCATCAGCATATTGTCTTTGGCTATAGTCGCACACAATGGCGTACGTTTATTTTTAAATACCTGATTGAGAGGCACGCCATTTTCATGTAAATAACGCACTACATCTAATGCCCCGGTTTCTATTGCCCCCTCGATACAAACAATGCCGTCACCATTAGGAGCATTCAAATCTGCCCCGTGGCGATGGAGGAATTGTACCTTGGACAGACTATTTTCATAACCTAAGGCATAATCAAGCAGAGTAAGGTTATTGTTTAGCAATTCATTTACATCACATCCTAGCTTAACTAATAACTCCGCAGTACTTAGGTCATTTGATTTCAATGCTGTGGCGAGTACGTTAGTCCCTGCGTTTGATGTAACAGTGAAATCCTCCTTTTGCTCATGACAATATTCTATTATTCCTTTCTGACTATTCAGAGTCGCTACAACTAATGCATTTTGATCTTCATTATTTTTTAGGGATAAAGCTACTTTTTTGTGGTGTAAATATTTAACTACTGCGAGATGGCCGCGTTCCGCTGCACAATGAATTGGTGTATTTCCAAGGTCAGTTAATAAGTGTTTACGTACCTCTTCATACTCAAATAAAAAGCATACAATGTGCAAATGACCTTCAGCTGCAGCAAAATGAATCGGATAAGCACCAGATTGTTTTGCGATTGGCGACACGCCATTATCAATATGCATTACCACGGCATTTAAATCGCCCCTTCGCACCGCTTTATATAGTTCATCTACAGTGCTTAAAGATTTCTTAGGTTTCGCGTTGGCTTTGCCTTTTTTCTTAACCGTTTTTGATTTTGCTGAAGGGGCGTACGCATGAGCATCCACTTGTGGCAAGTGCAAACTCGTACTGCTAGTACTTGCCGTACTTGAATCGGACTGATATGCAGAGTACTCGACTTTTTCAATTAAAGCATTATAAGCCCCTGCTTCAAGATAGGTGTCACATACTTGCTTTGCCAAATCAAATCGATTTTCTCTAAGGTATTTCTGCGCCTGTTTATACCATTCTTCAACCGAGGCACTTTCTACGGTAGTGTGAGCAAGTTCAGAAGAGCAAACCTGTTTGATTCGAGCAGTTAAGGTTTTCGTTTTATGACATTGACTGTCATCCAACACAATCAATTGTTTGCGTGCCCGAGTAAAAGTGGTGAATACTTGGTTTAAGTTAGGACCTAACTCACGGCGATCGCGATCTGCTTTGGCTCTCGATCCTTTCTCGCGATATTCTACATCGGAGCCTAATAATCGGTTGATTGCAGCAAAATGTCGTTCATCCAATAAATGAAAAGCAACCACTTCAACGAACTCCGATCCTTTAACTTGTCCCGGAGTTGCAACTAGGGTGCGGGGAAATAAGGCTTTCGCATCGGCAAAATATTCAGGCCAAGTGATGATGATGCGGTCGGAGGAACCCATGGTATCTTGTAAATTTTTTATCTCCTTATTCTCTTGCGTTTGATTAGGTTTGTGCTCTATCCAAACAGCTTTGCCTGCTTCAGCATTAGCCTCAGTTTTCACCTGAGTTTCAGCATTTTTTTCCAAGACGCCACCCATGGCTTGTTGCTTTATTCTCAATAACTCATTAGCCGCTTCGGTCACTGCTTGCGAACAGCGAAAGGTATACGGCAGCACAATAGTACTTAAATCACGTTTTAATAGACGTTTTAGTGCCTCGGATTTCGAATGTACGTCGATTAAGCTTTGATTCGAATCCATCAAAAAAACAATTTGTCCATCACATAATGCACTTAAATCTGCAAGTTCTGCATCCGAAAAATCTTGACTCTCGTCGAGGAAAATTCGTTTGAAGCGTTTATTACTTTTTGGGGGGATACGAGCTAGAGAATAATCAATACTGCCTGGCTCAGATTTAAGATACTGGGTGTAAATTTTATAAACCGCAGCTCGATCCTCCTCGGCAAACAAAGCTTGGCGTCGACCTAAATTGTAATAAGTCGATGCACTATCACAACCCGAGATAATACGAAATTCACGGTACAGCAATTGATGCATCTCTGCAGCATGCTCAAATCCTAATTCCGAGTAGTTTAATTCTAATTTATGTTTGGACAGCCACAACAAGCAATTGTCCAAATAATGATGCTTTTCATCGTCATTGGTAGAACGCAGTTCTTGGGGCAAACCGGCAAAATCAAAAATCTGTATGGAACTGTTATCCCCCACAACCGCTTGGATATTCAGTCTCATGCGATGAGCTAAATCTTTTGCTTTGGTGATATAGGCTACTGCAGATTCTTCCTCGGCATTGTCATCATCATTGGTGTTGCTCGCAACCTGGGCTTCGGCAATCGCCAGAGTTTGTGCCAAAATGGTCTTACCTGAACCCGGCATCCCCATGACAATAACGGCCCCTTTCAAACAATGTGCCTTTTGCTGCTCATCGGTGAGCACGATCCAATGGTCATTATGGTATTCCAGCTCAGTGACTTCGTCTTCATTCTCGTTTTTGGGTTTTAAAGCCTCTCGCAGCTGGGTAGAGAGTGATTCGGCATTGTTTTGTAAAAATCGGTCCAACCAGCCCCTTTTTAAGGCTTTTGCGTCTTGATAATTGTGATTTTCTAATACTTGCAGCAAAATCCAAGTGGGTTGGCCATCAAGCATTACAAAAGCCATCATGACGCGCGCCTCTTTATTCAGGCGCATGGAGCATACTTTACCAAGCTTGCTTTGCGCGCCCATTCGTTCCAGGTTGTCTCCATGATGAAACTCACCATTGGCTAGAATCGGCTCTAGGCGCTCGCGGATTTTGGGTGGAAAGTTTTTGACGGATAGTACTAAATTAGGCATTTGTTGTAAGATCTTATAAATAGCGGCATTATACCCTGAGTGATCTATATTTGTCCACGTTGCACATTAACTCAGAGCATCCGCAACTTGCACTTACTTTAAGGAAATAACCCCATCCCTATGTCCCTCGGCTTGTCCGAAATTGCTTCTGGCGGAGTAAACAAGCTCCCTCTGCATTTCATAAAGTCACTTATGTTTGGGTTGAGTGATGAAAAACCATGTGCAGCCTTAAACGCGTTAATTAAGTTTTCAATATTTTCTGCAGACATTGCATGAAGTTGGGTGCTAATCACCATAGGCAATTGGCTATACAAATGTTTAAGCGTGTCTCTTTCTTTTTGTTGTTGCGTACATAAATTGATCTGGCATTCCTCGATCAACAGAGGAATTTGATGTTTCCACCATGTATTTAGATCTTGTGGTTTATCGGTTTGCGGCTCATCGAGAAGTGGTGTAAGTATACACCTTTCATTCGCCTCCAATTGCTGCTTTCGACTCTTCTCAATATTGTTTAAAATTACACGATATTCATCATTATAAATGGATATAAAATCTAAAAACGACATATTGGGGTCGTCCTCCAAGAGTCGTTGTAGACTCGAAGAGTCTTTAATACTTAACTCAATTTTTTCTACTTTCTCTTTGCATATTGCTATTAAACGTAATAACCGCAGCATATCAGATTGGATATCAATACACTTCCTACGTTTAACTCCGTCCTTTGATTTTTTTTCAGTGGAGGTATCCGATTCAGATAGAATTGTATTTTGTGCTATCCTATGCGCTTCTTTAAATAGCTGAACTATACGATCATGCCCCATTGTTTCAGCACATTCTAGTGGCGTAATATAAAAAGCATTAAAACCTTTCGCTGATTTTTTTTTGAGTAAGGCTTCTACCCTTGCCATACGTTTATCGTCAAAATCAAAATAACAATTTCTAAATGATTGCGGAGTATAGATAGTGCGCGTATAGATATTTATGCCCAATTTAAAGAGCGTTTCAACCACCTCTGAATGCCCATTTTTAATCGCGATGTCCAACGGAGATAAGCCATAAATATCTGTTTTATCAAAATCTGCCCCATAGGCATCAAGGATAGAAATAATATCAACGAATCCTTGCCCAGCTGCTCTAAAAGCAAGTGTGCGCCCATGTATATCTGTTTCATCTAGGTTTGCTCCATGTTTGGCAAGTAAGCGAACAACAGGAGCATGGCCTTTTTCGGCGGCAATGCTTATCGGAGTGTATCCCTCTAAACTCCTTTTATTTATGTCTATCCCATGCACTGGGAGCGTAGTCATAACTTCTACATGGCCATTTCTGGCAACGATATGAATAAAGTCGGCTCCTTCATTTTCCTGCAAGATTCTAGTCGGGTTCGGCGTACCTTTAGTATTTTTAAACGCCTCTTGAATGCGGCTATTATTAGGATTGTTTTTGGTGGAGATGACATCTAGATGGATTGGAATACAGTGGCTATAGCTAAATGCAACAGAGATGTATTCTGCCAATTGTTCCGTAACTCTTTTAGGAACATTTTTTGCAGGGTATTGTTTGGTATCCATAAACTTCCAACCCACACCTGTTTGATATGTCAAACCCACTGCATGAGAATTACCACTTAAAAGAATAGCTATAGGTTCTTTATCGTTGAGTGACATTTCATCAATATAGAAAGCTAATTTGTATAGGTAGTGTGTTAGTTCTTCCTTAGTATAAAAGAGTGGCTCAGAATAAACCCTGCATAGTCCACCCAAGCGCAATATCTTATCGGATGAGGCAAGGGTAGAAATGCTTTCAAATTCTAGTTGGCTAAGGTGTTTATTAAATAGATTTTCATTATTGTGAGGGCAATGAAATAGCTCTAGACTGTCCAAAAACCCCAGAATATTAAGAAGTTCCCGATCGGCCCTAGTCAGGGTATTTCCCTTTTTTTTCTTCATTTGTCCAATACGAAAAGGAAGCGTGTAGCGATTCTTTTCTATGAAAAACATGCGCCCATCATAAACGGGTAGGTCGCTAAGAAGACTAGCCTCAATCCATCGCATAGATAGACCTCGACATACACCATGTTTATTTGAATAGCCAAGACGTTTAGAGACATCTAGTAGCAGGTTTGGAATATTAGTCATTTCTTCAAGTGGGTTTAAATTGGATATTTTGTTGTTTTTTTGAAGCAGGGAACAATTTAAGTTGAGCCTTGAATTTCTATGTGCTGCAAGTGACAATCAATGAGGTCAGAGTCGAGTCATTTTACTTGCCCAACCTAGTACTTAGGCCCAAGTTAGCTCGCATGTCAAACCTTAAACTTAGGAGGTTCGCTACTGTCGTCATCCATTTTCTTTTTGGGCGATGTATTACCGAACACCAAACCTAGCGATGCCAGCTCACGCAACATCAGTGGGAATTTAGCCGGTAGACTGGCTGCAGCCATACATCTGGTTTTGAAAGTATACGAGCCAGTAAACAAAGGTTTCAGAATTGCATTCATCATCGTTGATGCAGCAACTGATGTGCCAAAGCCTAAAAATGTAGGAATTGTAGTATTCGATTCATTCATCATTTGAAAACTATAGTCTCTCACCATAAATCCAGGTAACAGGCATGAATTGCCAAGTAGATTACGGGCAAAAAATGACAGATGCACAACGGGATCTTTGATACTTTTGGCCATAAAACTAAAAGTTTGGTAGGGATCTAGATTTAATTGTCGTGCATTGCTGGCAAGAAAAAGAGGCAGGATGGCATTTTTTACCACTGTAGTTTTGAAAATCCCCTCACTGTTTGAACCAAAATAACCAATGCCTGTAACTGTTGCGAAATTTCCAGCGAGACAATAAATGATCCTGCTCAAGCTACCAGCAAATAGTCCCTGATTGCCTATTGCTTGATGGACAGCCATATACGATGGAGGCTTAGTGTAAGGGTTGTCGAGTTTATAAGTGATCCGCCGTAATGCCATGGCCTCACATGGCACTGAGCTAGCTGCTAGAGCGACATTTTTCGGTAGGTTCTTTGCAAATACTTCTGCAGAACTAGGTGTAGAGTCATCACTGCTCTTGCCCTTGGAGAATAGGCGGAATCCCATAGTACATCTCTCTCTTTATTTGATTTTATATTGCCATTTATGGTCATAGTGTACCAAACTGCCTCTTTGAAATACAAATGCTTTATACGGCAAAAGTAAAAGCCACAACATATAAGCTGCTTTATGAATTTTTCTAAATTTTGAGGGGATATCCTTCAGAGTCTGACCCCATTGATTTCAGAGGCCATGAGAGTTCACCTCAGCGAATATTTAATGTACTCTCAGTTTGGGATAAATTTGCTAACTTTATTAGGATGTAAAGATGTTTAAAAAGCTTATTAACAGATATACGATATTCTCAATATTACTCTATGGCATTAGCATTTTTGCTTATTCAGCAGAAAATACATATCAATTATTATGGTCTAAAAAATTTGCGTTTCCCTTTGATTATCAATGGATAGATGAAATGTATCCAAGCGATAAATCAAATCTCATAGTATTTAAACAAAAAGGACGATTAAATAAATATTTGATTGCATTTGATAAGACAACAGGAAAGCAAGTTTATAAAAATGACACTGATGATTATATTTACCCCCACTCACTTATTTTAGGAGATAAAATTCTAAGTTTTAGTGAAACTTCGGATTATAAAATCATAGTTATCCTCCGTACACTCCAAGATACCAAACTAATAAAACGTATAGAAACCAGTGTTGAGGCTCATGGCCTTGTTGAATATAAAGCCTATTTAGTAGGAAATGATATTTACCTAAATTTTACTGGCAATAAAATTTTGAAAATAGAAGACGTCAACTCATCAGCTCCACACATTACTTATTTAGAATTTAAATTACCCGAGGTTAGTACTCAAGTTGATCGATTATTTTTAGGAAGTGATAATAAATTTTATTACGTCAATTTTCCAGAAAAAAATACCCGCGAGTTGAGGCAACTTGATCTCAATGGTAATACTTTATGGAAGCAATCAGAAAAATTTGAAGGTAATTGGTACTGGGAGAAACCGAGATTAAAAATTCGAGATCACAAAGTCATCATTTTCCAAAATGTGGATGATGATGACAATCATACTACGCACTTTATAACAACGGTTGATAGTAATGATGGCACAACCCTATCGACCTATAAGCAATCTATAAATAAAGATGAATACAATTCAAAGCTATTTCATGCATTTGATTCACAAGGTAACTTAATTCAATTACGTAAAAATTGTGAACTTACCAAATTTAAAAATTCATTGGATGGATATAATCAAATCCTTTGGTTCAAACAATTAAGCACACAACAACAATGTGCTTATTATTGTGCCATTACTAATAAAAACGGATCTATATTATTTTTACAAAATCATGAGCATCAGCAATTTACTTTATATAACATGGAAAATGGAGAGGAAATGGGCGAGAAAATACCAGACTCTACGAAATACCATGATAAAGAATTGCATGATGATATTTTGATTGCAAACCTGCCTAATGGGATTAATTTTATCGATGCTACCACAGGAAAAATTATAGTGACTATTCCAACTCCAGAGCAGATACACCGTTTTCGATACCATGGATCGAGCATTGAACTGTACTCAGAAAACCACATATATTTTTATGCGTTGAAATTAAAGTAAGATGAGGTTTAATGGCGATAACATAGTTTTCCAGAAAATACCCGAGGGGCTTAATTCCTTAAACCCCTCGGAGCAATGCGAACGTAGGCGGTCAGGGCTTGAATGGTTCATCTTATAAACAACTCAACAAGCACTTAATCCGCTCACGCAATAATCAAATCCGTCAACCAGACCGGCGCCTACAAGCGATACTCCGTGGAATATTCCAGCAATAACTGCTAAGCCAAGGGCAATTGTTCCAGTCACTATTGTCGCAGGTATAGTCACTGGCAAAAGTGCTATAGTCACTATTAGTTCTACAATGACGGAAACTATTACAATGCCAATGATTAGGGGCAGGATAAAAGGAAAAAACAGCAAAAAAACAAGGGCACTTCCCGCATCATCAATCCGAAAATCAAATGAAATTTGAGGTGTTCTAGACGGCCACATCCAACTAATGGGTACAACCGCAAAATCAGATAAGTTCCTGTAGATATTGCGTTCAAAAAATGAATTTACATCTCTTATTGCGTGCATAGCGACCTGAATAAAACAAACAATTGCGGTATTATACATGAACAATATTAAGTAAATATTAAGCTGCCAATCTAGAGGGTCAAGGCTGTACGCTCTTAACACCTTCAGAGTCTGATCCGAATGGCACTTACTGTACTATATCCGACGTACCGCGGCTTGACCGCGGTATCCAGAAATCTGCTCAAACACGTTAAATTTTGGTTAAAATCAGATCTTCCTGGATACCGCGGTCAAGCCGCGGTACGTCGGATATAGTACAGTAAGTGCCATTCGAGTCGGATCCCATTGATATCGTAAGGTCGTTAACTTTATCGGCCTGCCATATAATCAATTGCTTGGATTAACGCTTCATTTGAGCAATTTTTGTTGGGCACATTAGCCTCTATACATAAACCACCATGAGGCATTAAGCCTTTACCGATACTTACTCTATATAGCAAATAGTCCTGAGCTGTTTTAAATTGTGAAGGATTATTCTTGGCTTCTATCCCAGCCTGTTTAAATCGTTCAGCCCATGCTTTTTTATCAAAAGCCTCAGGTGCTTTTATTCCTTTGGCAAATTGCGGGGCATGGCAACTTTTACAGGTTGTTTCATAGGTTTTTTTACCTAAATCAGTTGCCCAAACTACACTATTCACTAAAGTGAGCATAATAGCCAATTTTTTATACATATGTACTCCTGTACATTGTTGAATGATCTCAAACGCTGTTTTCTAATATTAGCAGTAAGTCTCAGAAAAAGCTTATGAACCTTGCAATACAAAGATATCATACTCCTGATAATCTAACTGATTCCTACCCAAAGTTGCAACATGAAGACAATCAATGAGATCTTGCATTTCCTATTATCCATAAAATAGCAAAAGGCAAGATCTGTTACCAAAAGATCAGGGGAGAAGGGCTAGTTTGCATTTCTAATGTGGACAAGGTTTATCGAAGCTAATGCAAAGACTTGCAACCACGACAACACAGGCACAATAACAAATTGACCCAAGAATTATACCAGCAATAGCCCAGTCGTAACCATTGGCAGCGCCTTGGTCTATGCAAGGGGTTGTTGCGATTTCGAAATTATTATTGTACAAGTCACAGAAGGTATTATTTGCTGGGTTCACTCGGCTGATTGCTTGCGTACCACTTAAAACGAGTGATTTACCAGTACATCCCGAAATGATTGCTTTTGTAGCATTGGAGGTCATTGATGCTGCTTGGATTAAGGTGTCAATAACGATTGATCCAACCTTCTCTTCATCGAGACAATTATTAAATTGCCAATTAACACCCAAATTCCCGTTTCCATTCAGCACCTGTAAAATTCGATTGAACTGGGTGACAACATTTCCCATAGCATCTTCGACCCAGCCTTGAATACAACTACTTGCACTGCCACAGGTATCGATACCATTTTTGGGTATGCCAGTGAAAGCGAAGTATTTAGGTGTGGTAATTTGTTGAGCTGCAGTTGTTTGAAATTGAGCTAAGAAGACTGCTCCTATACCTAGAAGATTTGATACGTTTATTTTTGGATATTGGGTTGCGATTTGATTAAGAGCATCTGATTTTTGAATGTTCTGTCCTGAACTATTTTTTGGTAATGATACACGATATTTTTCGAGGAACTGGAGCATTTGTACGGGCTCAGTACATTCGCTGCTTATAAAACTGTCGATAGCAGCGTTTAGGCCGTTTAGATAGCTTTCTTGTTCAGCAGAATCGGCCAGTGTAGCCATCAGTTCGGCATTATTTTCCACAATAGATTCAAATACTTTAGCCACTTTTGGATCGGCGATTTCTTTTCGGATTAGACGGAGCATCTCATTGTGTTCTTGGCTTGGTTTTCCTCTACTAAATATCGACAACATAAATAACTCCTTTATTTTACAGTGTGACTTCAAATGCCTCATTTGCGGCGAGTGCATTCTGACTGAAGAGGTTATTTGTTGCAAGTTTTTCAGAGTAAGGGACCTAGAGGGTCAGCATAGAGATCTGCCCCTCATGCACATACACAATTAACCTGTAGGGTAACTAAAGATTGGGCGTAATATCTTTTGAGGGAGAGTCCTCATCATTTGCAGGGGTATCTCTTTCAGCTGCCACTTCATTAGCCTTTTTCTTGTAGTAATTAAACTCAGTTGCAATAGTGATTACTGGCAACTCTTCCTCTTCGCTATCATTCAGGTCCTGTGTAGGTATCGGAGGCACATCTTCTGGGTTTGTGGAACCGGCATTTTCTGCTGACTCCTTTTGTGTTTGCTCGGGGCTTGGGCTAGGCTTTCGAGGCGGTAGAATTGGAGCAAGTTGATCGTTGGCCAAGGTCATTGTATTTTGAAACTCTTTTTCTTTGGAAAAAAGAGTTCGATACAATGGTTTTAGCCCTAAAGTTAAAACATCTGTAAGTTTTTGTATGAAGGGTCGCTCCCGCCAATCGGAATGATTATCAAGGCATAAAGTGATTTTTTCCGCTGCAAATGACATATCCTCAGGCTTTAAAAATTCTTTATTGGCAATTCCATCTCTTAATTCTCGAACAGCGAGATATCTTTTTATCATTTTGTCCTGCATCACGGAGTGAGCTACAGGTTTTTCTATATCCACTCCACTAGCTTTTAATTTACTTTCAAGATGCCCTACGTAAGCTGGAAGAGTTTTTGTTAAAGAACTCATTACATAATTTTGTGTTGTATCTCGTGCTACTGTTGTAATTTTATCATGCAAAGCAGCCCAAGATTGCTTAGCAGGTTTATAAGTTGCGTCAATGAGGAATATTTTATGGAAATTTTGAGGGTATTTGATATCTTTAAAGGAATCAGCTAATAATTTAGCTACATCATCAGTGCCGATGCTCGAAATTTCTTGATCAAATGAAGTCCCTTTTCTTTCTGCCTTTTGAATGGCAGCCAGGTAGGATGCACTAGCTGTGAGTTGAGCAGCAATTAAATATAAATCCTCAACTTGAGTAATGTTTAAAACATCCAATTTTCCCAGTTTTTTTATTAGATTAGCTTTAGCTTCCACAAACCTTTGCTGAGCATTATCTTCTGTAATTCCTGCTACTTTTTGGTTCTTTAATTGCTCATATTCGTCATAATCGCGTTTTATTCCGCGAATTCTGGGTTTCGGCATAGTAATCTCTGCTGCACTCTCATATACATAAGTATAGATAACCAAATCAAAAAGAGTGAGTTCCTGCCTTTAAATGATCTATAAAAGACCAACAAGCCACATCACTAGGCATAATTGTCTCTTACGGGTATAATGCGTCGCGTTTGTTCAATTTAAGACCATGTATGAGCAGAATCCATGCCCGTTTTTGATAAAAGCTTTTATTACCCTAAAAAAAGCACCGAATCCGATTACCGTAGCCAACCTCCTGGTCAATTTGATGTGCACAAACTTCTTAGCGGCGATCCCTGTTGGCGTGCGGATCCTAAGCGTATTCCGGCTCAGAAAACGATAGTGTTTACCGGTGATCAGAGCATTAATAGTAATAACTTAGGGTTCCATAAACGCTCATTATTGATGAATAACTTGTTCGATGCAGGGTTTACCGTCTATCAATGGAATGCCAAAACTCTAGAGCCGGTAACCATAGTTGAAAAAACGGATAAACTAGAGATCGCTCCACAAGATGTTGGTTCTAAAGCAGAATTGATTGAGGATATTGTCAATGAAGCAAGAAAGAAAAAGATTGATATAGGCGAACTTTATGTTCTTGACGCCAGTTCGCGTGAAAAATATTCAAGAACTTTAACGGAAGCCACTTTATACAGCTCTGATTTCGAAAATAAAGAAATTTGTAAGAGATTTGCATTGTTTAGTACATGCTTAGCACAACAAATCAAAGCCATTGTAATTGATAAATTCAGTGTCCATACTGATACCGTACGACAAGAATTAGCTCTGCATTTCGCTGGTATTCCAATATCCGAACAATATCATTGTCTTTATATCAGCGAAAAACTAATGGCAGATAGCGAACGTATCCGTAAGATATGTTTAAATCATACTATCACTAGCGTGAATTTTTATGAAACCTGTAGCCAAGAGACCGTCAATTTTGTCTTAAACCTTACTCCAGCCATCCAATCACTCGCCATCGATAAAGCAGACTATTTAGATACTAAAAACCCCATTCCATTTCATAACCTAAAACAATTAAAAAAATTTGTCCTTTCTTCAAGCAATTTAAACGCAGCAAATCTAAGTCGCTTACTTGAAAACACCACAGAATTAGAAATTCTAAATCTTTTTCATTGTGGTAATATTTTAGGTCCGCTCCAACTCAAAAAAAATTCCCTACCAAACCTAAGAAAGCTTTTCTTTTTGGATGTCACGATTGATCAGGGTTATCAAGCATTGTTACAAGCCTCCCCTACTCTAAGGTTTATTGCCCTCATAGACGTTGGTGGAGTCGCAGGCTCTGCACAGGCAATGAATCATCTTAAAGAATTTTATCTAGGAGGATGTCATACAAGTTCAGAGGGTTTGTCCAAAATATTAAAATCCACCCCCCATCTTTTGCTGCTTAAACTCATAAATTTTACTATAGACAACGGCAATCCAAGTCTTACGCCCAATGCTCTTAAGGATCTACGCGATCTATGCTTGAATAAAAGTAATGTTGGAGAAGACGATTTAGCTAATTTATTACTCGCAGCTCCCCAAGTTGAAAGAATAGGATTGTGGGAATGTTCTACTTTTGAATTTGAGGGAACACTCACTTTTCCCGATCTATGCCACCTAAGAGCACTTCGGCTTCAAAAAACAGATATTTCCATCAAGTTTCTCAGTAAATTGCTTAACTCCGCACCTAACTTAGAAGAACTTTATCTTGATGAATGCACTATTTTCGATGAGGAATTGACTCTAATTGCAAATCGACTCGCAAAACTCCGATCGCTCTCTATTAGACATTCGGATATAAAACCAAGAGATTTAGTCCAGCTCTTCAATGCAGCCACTCATCTTACCTCACTAGATATCGAGGGATGCCAAAACTTAGACGATGAGCTAAACCTAGCTTCACTGGCGATTGAGCATCTCGAAGTAATCGATTTGCGTTCAACCCATCTTTCCTTTCAAAACTTTCTAAACCTACTCGATAGAGCGCCAAATTTGAAAGAACTGGTATTCGATTCCCATCAATTTACTGAACAAGAAATTCAACAGCTGAAGGAAAAATTTCCCCATATTGAATTAGATAGTCGTACTAGTGACAATAGAACTCTGCAAAACTCAGTGACTAAACCTGCCAAAAAAGTGAGGGAAATAGCTTATGATTTATCAGTACATTTTCGACCTGAACCTGTAAAGCCCCCTTTTGTTTATCGTCATTCTAAAAAATACAACCAAAACATGATAAGCATGCAATTAGCGCAATATTTAACTCTTAAAAATAAAGATCTCGACTTAATAGACTCAATACGCGACGGTATATGCTATGCAATGAGCACTTATTTTTTATCGCAAAACACTTCAAATCGATGGTCTACGATTTTAAATCGAATCCAAGAATGGAATGGTAGCCTACCCATTCCTGATCAAACTGAGGGTTACTTAGAAGAAATCCTTCAAAGGGTCAAGACACCACAAAAATCAGGCCATTATGTGGGTGATAATTTATCGCTTCAACTCTTGCTATTGAAAAATACCCATAACAAACTTTTAATCAGCAATCCCTGGCATACAACTGCCGTTCAATTTGATGAAACCACCCAAAAATGGGTTTTTTATGACCCCAATTTTGAGAGCGAGTACACCCCTGCTTTTTCAACAATTCATGAGCTAGTTAAAGAAATCAAGCAACAAATTGGCAGTGTTATCACCCTATTGCCTTTCAATGCGCAAACAAGTCCCAACCTAATTTTTTCCAACCTCTGGAATATGAAGACCTTCATCGCTGGAGGTGGGTTGATTGATCTCTACGATTTGAAAAATGCGGAAGACTTATTAGATAGTTTTGCAAAGAACACTGAGACTCTTAATAAAAAAGACTTAGCAGGATTATTACTATTAAGTACAAAAAATATTCCTGCCTGGGCAATATGTCTTAATAGTAAGAATGAACGGGTTGTTAAACTAGCAATGCGATTGCTGTTGAGATTGTGTGCATTTTATGGCGACACCGCACTAATCAGTTTAGAGTACAACTTAAGCGGATTGACGGGAGAAGCACAAGAAAAGTACTTGCAATTACTAAGCAATCGCCTCATTGCTTATAGAGCCGAAAACAGCGAAAAACCTTACTTAAAAGAATTGCTCGCCGCTTTGCGCAGTAGAAGTAGAAAAAAGGACGCCAAACAACGTTTCCAAACTTGGCATCATGAAACCCCACAGCAAAGCGAGTTAGATGCTTATGTCAAACGTCTAAGCCAAGCTGATGGCAACATCAAACGACTCATCAAATTCAATAACCAAAAAGAGCTTCACCGTCTTGCCTTAGCGTTAGAGTCTCATTGCCAAAAGAACAATCAACCCGTATTTTATGTTAACTCACCTCGCGAGTTACAAACCCAAGGATTTCATACGACTAAAGATGAAAAAAACCCGAAGAAAGGAGTGATTCATAAAGGGTTTGGCGGCGCATTCTATAAGTTTCTACAAAGCAATAAAGATTCTTTGCAAGCGCCCGTTCTTATTATTAACTACGATAATTTTACCGCCGATGACATCGTGGGGCTTAACTCGCTAATTGATAAATCGCGCAAAGCAGATGGTATTGAATTACCGAAGCAACTTAAAATCATTGGCTTGATCGATCCCAATAAACCAAACTGCTATCAAGGCAGTGATTTTTATTCTCGATTTAATAAAGCGATTGAATACTGTCCAGTACCTAATAATCAATTAATTCAAGCAAACGCATGGTTACATGAAATCGATATAGCGCAACCACCAGACTATTGTTTTCCAATCCAGCTCTACCATGCCAAAGATTGGAAATTACGCTTGCTGGGACGATGGATTATTCAAGGCAACGAACTAGCTTTTGAAGAGGGTATATTAAAAGAAGCCTTAGAATCGGGTAAGCCTCTGCATATTGCCAATGGTCTGTGGGATAGTCCTGAGTTTCACTTTTTCTGGCAACAAGCGATATCGCGTGGCTACATCGACTATGAAGGGCAGCGATTAACTATTCCCTCTACTTTTTCCATTTATCGCAGCGAAGGTTATGATTGGAATTCGAAAGTCCAAGCCGCGCAGCTCAATAACACTTCTTTTTTCCTCGGCTTAAGTATCCGCGCGCCCTTTGCTTTGTACAATAATACTTTTACTGAATTGTTTGTCCATTATCTTTTTCAAGATGGATTGATGTATACCAAACCAGGTTTTATCGAGCAAAAGGCCGGCGCTGAACTACATATTAATATCATGGAGCAACTGAGCGATGATCAATGGGCAATGCTTCTTGATGAATGTAAGAAACATCAGGTGAAACTTGTTACTCACTTCGCGCCATCAATTGCCGTTCCACAAGTACTTCATTCACGCGTATTTCAAGCTAATGAAACACCTGCATCAACACCCATCATAGATCAAATACCTCTAAGCACTGAGCAGTCACGAACTCGCCTTATAGTTACTAATGATATGGATGTGAGCATTCATCGCATCAATCAGCAAAAGAAGCATGTGGTTATTGATATTTCCGAATGCCTAGAAGCTGATTTATTACTACATATCCATCCTGAGTACCTCGAAGACTCCAACTGTTTTCAATTTACTAAAACTTTCGGAGTTCTGCATCAAGCGATGCAAAAGAATGAGCCAATCATTTTAAAAGGTCGCTTTTCAGAAGAACTGGCGCTCAGTTTGACCCAATTAATGATTAAACGTATTCAGCAAGTTGTCCCTTCTTCATCTTCAGTGATCATGATTACTGATCAAAAGGAAAGTTTTGTTGCAGTGCCCACTGAAACACATCAGGTATCCGCTGCTGACAAACTCAACTACCTGCATACTTTGACATTTACCCAAGATGAAACCCAGACTCTAAGCCAGGTCGACAACACACCCAGTTGCAAATTAAGAGCTCAATTATCACATAAAAGGCGTGGTGATATAGGAACATCTTCTGCTTGGGATGGTTATAAATCATTACCCTCACGTATACCTATTGAATCCTTTGATCCACTTAAAGCCGAGGAGCAAACGCAACAATTTATTGCAGGACGTCGGCAGGCAATCAATCAAACACTGCAGTATGAGCCCTTTGCCTTTATCACCGGTATAACCGGCGTGGGCAAATCGACTTTTATGGCGAAACATTTGCCTGATGATCAAACGGAAGTATACAGCTACGATAAGTTAGAAGAATGGCTAAAACCCAGTGCCAATCACATACGTAAGATTTTATTTATTGATGAAGCCAATATTGGCAACAATGAATGGAGTGAGGTTGAAGGCCTTTATAATGACCCACCAGGTATTAGAATTCGGGGCAAGTTCCATCCCCTCTCCGCCGATCACAAAGTGGTCTTTGCAGGAAATCCAATCACCTATGGGGCCGAACGCAAACTCGCGCCTATTTTTGTCAACCACGGCAATGCAGTGGTTTTCCAACCCATGCCTCCTGCATACATTCACACGCAAATTCTTACTCCGATATTTGCTGGTGATCATTTAACAGCAGATCAAATTAACGCCATATCGAAAACCATTTTGGATGTTTATCAATATATCGGTGAAACCATCACTCATGAAGTAGCGATATCGCCGCGGGAATTAGAAATGATGGCGATGTTAACTCGCTCTTATTTGAAATCAAATCCCAGCTGTCCGCATTCCCCACAACAAATCGCACAACATTACGCCTATAAAATAGGTTCTACTCTGTTGACTGACGAGTTAAAAAAAGAGTTCGATCAAAAATTCAAGCCCCCATTTAAGCTACAACCCTTAACCAAGCTAAAAGACAGCAAAGATTTAGTACTGACCGATTCATTGGAATCAGTTGGTCAATTAGCCTGTGATCTACTCAATCTCCGCGAGCTTAGACAAAATCCTGCAAACAATGATTCACAAAAGTATGCTGGTTTGGGTGGAATGATCATTGAAGGTGAACCCGGAATCGGCAAAACAATACTAATTCAACAAGTACTGCAACAAAAAAAGATCGATCATGTCTATATCGATGTATACATGGATAATGAACAGAAACAAGAAAAGCTATTAGATGCTTTTGAACAAGGAAAAGTGGTGGTCATAGAGGAAATCAATAGTTCGCCGATGCTTGAAAAATTGCTCAATGATTTATTAATGGGCAAACGAAAAGATAATAGCCGACCGACGACCCCTGGATTTATGGTATTTGGAACCCAGAATCCAATCAGCATGGCAGGAAGACAGGCCACTAGCCCTGCTTTAGCAAGACGTTTGATTACGGCTAAATTGAATCATCCTAGTGTAGATGAAATGGAACAAATTTTAGAGGAAAAAGACATACCCCAGGAAGATCGAGACGATATCATTAATGTATATCAAGAAGAACGCTGGCATGCATTATATAAAGGCCTGCAACCTGCTCCTTGTTTTCGGGATCTTATTGATTATGTCGATGAGACCTATGCGTTAGATGTGAAAGACATTGCTGTCTCATCAACCCGCTATGGGTATTTTAACTCTACTCTGGTTCCCCCTATTTCCACTGCCAGTGTGCCATTTTTAATGGTATAAATTAACCGCAACTCTTACTCCAAAAACCTGGGTTTCAGTCCAATAAAAAACTTTAAAATACTCAATACGGAGCCTCTTTACAACAGTAATTCATTACGGTATAAAGACGCTTTATTCATATTGCTGATCAAAATAAGTACCGTAGTCATAACCCGATTTAGCAGATTGAATGTCTCGGTAATCCTTCTATTTCAGTACATTGGAGAATATTCATGCCAATCAATTCACCTCAAATCGCTCTGTTGCATCAAAAAATAAAAGCAAATGAGTCGATTGACGATGTATTAGCTGAGATAGATCCTGATGATTTATTAGCGACCCTAGATTGCACCCTTCCTTATATCACCCGAGATTTATCAAATAGCGACGGACTTTCTGCTGTGCACGTTGCTGCAAAGTATGGGAATTTACCCGCATTGAAAAGTTTGTCGCGTGCAGGTGCTAATTTTCAATTAACCACCGACAACTATGGACGAAACCCACTTCATTTTGCTGCTGGCTATAATCATCCACACATCGTAGATTATCTCGTAGAGGAGATGAAAATTCCTGTTGATATTCCTACTGTAGCTACTGGCTATTACCAAGGTTACAATACCTCCCCTCTTTTTGACTGTGCTGTGCATAGTTGCTTTGAGGCGGCCGAGCGATTAATTGCTCATGGGGCAAAGGTGAATTATGAAGATCTAGATGGCAAAAACCCACTATCCTATGCAAAAAACTACGGACATGGATGGAATAGAAAGGAAGTTGTCGCACGTATGGATCATCTTCTATTACAACATGGCGCTGTTGATAAATCACTGGCTTTAATACCCAAATTTGAAGAGTATGTAAACACTGCCGACTCGCGTAAAAAACCATTTATCTACCTATTAAACTCATTGAAGAATAGAGAAATCAACGATAAAGCGCTCGAGGCCATACCAATAATTGAAGCGTACATAAACGATGTAGGCGAGTGCAATAAGTACAAATCAGGATTCAAAGCAATATTAGAGTCTTTAAAAAAAGGCGTATACGACGATCAGTCGTTTAATGAAATCCCACTACTAGAAGAGTTTCTAAAATCTGAGGACATTTATCATAAAATCTTTATTTCAGTATTAGAGTCATTGAATAAGCGAGCACTTGAAGTCGCCACTTACTCCCAAAAACCAGCTCTCATCAACACACCAGTAGTTGCTGATAAACCACAACCTGCGGCATGCAGCACTTCAAGCCCGCCCCCTCCTGTTAAAAAAGACGACGATATACCACCAGCAATCAATATTATTCCTGCGTTAACCACCAACGGACTATTTGCTAGTAAACCTGAGGTAAGAAAAAAAGTGATTCCGGAATCCTTTTTCTGCACCCTCACTCTTGAATGCATGGATGACCCAGTCAGTTTTGGAGAACATACATTTGAACGATCAGCTATTGAACCGTGGTTAGAAAAGAATCGCTGTTGTCCTATATGTAGAGAGCCAATGCCCGTAGATAAAAGTGTTAATGAGGTTCTGGTTCGCAATCTGAATTTGAAAGCTGTCATAGAAGAGTATAAACAACTTAACCCCGAGCTATTTGAAAACAATTCCAAAATCAATGAAGTCAAATTCGCTTGATTGATTTGAACCCATTGCATTGCAATGGGTTATTCTGATGAAGGAAACTGGCAAAAGGCGAGATCGCATTTATATGACATTAAGCTTGTATTATAGGACCAACACAGTATATTAATGTCTATATAAAACATTAAGTGACTCAAATGAAGACATCTATTAATAAAACAAATAGGGCTTTATCTCTATTAGTATTGCTTCTGATCGGTACAATTGGAACACTCTTCTACAATAAAGCACCATCCATGTCCCAGGTTAAACCTTCATTCAATGGGATAGATATGCAGCTAAGGGAGTTTATCCCTATTTATACTAAAGCAGCACAACAGCCATGGAAAAAAATCAGCTTACACCAATCATTAAAATTAGGAGTTAACCATCCCGAAGTGGCAATCTTACGGGAACGTTTGGTATTAATTGGAGAGCTCACCTCTATTCATGCTACAGGTAATCTATTTGATAAAGACTTAGAAACTGCTGTTCGTCATTTTCAACAACGACATGGGATAGAAGCTTCTGGAACTATCAATCCAGCCACTTTAGCGGCACTTAATGTTTCGCCACGAAAAAGGTTAAATCAAATACAAGCAAACATTCAACGGTGGGAAAAGTTGCAGCAGAACCAAAGTTCACATTTTCTTTGGGTAAACATCCCAGAGTACAAAGCACGACTTATTGAGGATGACAAAGTGACTTTAAATGAACGAGTCATTATTGGTAAACCCTCATCACCCACACCCGAAATAACCTCGCAAATTACAGAAGTAATGCTAAACCCTTATTGGATTGTTCCTAATTCACTCGCCAAACAAAGCGTAATGCCTAAAGCGTTAGACAATCCTTCTTATCTCAATGAAAACAACATCCGGGTTTTTCAGGCTAATAATCAACAAGAATTAGTAGTCAATGACATTGATTGGTCTTCATTATCGGCGCATTACACTGATTATTTTTTTAGACAAGAGCCAGGCCCCAAAAATCCATTAGGGAAGATTAAATTCAAAATCACCAATAAAAACTCAATTTATCTTCATGATACTTCGTCAAAAAACTTGTTCGAACAATCGCAAAGAGCACTCAGTTCGGGATGTATTCGAATTCAAAACCCTTTTTTGCTTTTCGCCAAACTCGCTGAATATGATTCATCTATTGATAAGAAAAATAATGACGTTATTAAAGCGTTAAAATCGGGTGAAACTTTAAACATTAACTTAAAAAAACCCCTGACTATCTATGTGACTTACATCACGGCGTGGGTTGATGCTGACGGTGATTTAAACTTTAGAAATGATATTTACCAAAGGGATACTGCATGAAATAAAATCGAAATTTCTTGTTGGGTCATGACCAACCTACTCGTTCTCAAACAAAGTGAACAATAAAAGCCCAATAGTTCAAAAAGTAACTTTCACTTAAGTATCAATTGAATTAATATCCCCTTTCTGGACGTATATTATAGGGCAGCGCCCACATGCTTCAATTATCTGATTATTTATCTTATATTCCTCCAAGCATCACCTCATTTGAAGAGCCTTGGCTGATACCTTCTCAAATACCTTCGATGATTTCTAATGCAATTAACAAGTTATCTCCCGATGAATATATTATTAACAATGGCAATGCAGTACATCGTACCGCTACGATAGAACCCGGTGCAATATTAAAATCACCCTTTCTCATCGGACCAAATTGTTTTATTGCGTCTGGGGCTTATTTAAGAGGTGGGGTTTGGCTAGACGCTGATGTTATCATTGGTCCAGCTTGTGAAATAAAATCCTCACTTATTTTGAAAGGCAGTAAAGCCGCACACTTTAATTTTATCGGAGATTCTGTCATCGGAAGCGATGTAAATATTGAAGCAGGTGCTATTATTGCAAATTATCGTAATGAGTTAGCTTGTAAAGAAATTGTTTTTTTCATTGATCAGAAAAAGATTACAACGGGCGTTGATAAGTTCGGAGCAATATTAGGTGATGAATGTAAAATAGGCGCAAATGCAGTGTTAGCTCCCGGTACCGTTTTAAAGCCAAAAACGATCGTAGGTCGTTTAGCACTTATTGACAGCAGTAAATAATGATTAAACCTAATGATTTTAAAATTGTAACAGATAGACTTTTAATGCGCCCTTTTAGTCTGGATGATATCGAGCCATTTTCTCAAATATGCACAAACCCAGAAGTGATGCGTTATATTGGCAATGGAAAACCGTTAGATAAAGAGACAGTTAAGACCCAAATAACCAATTGGATTCATTTATATGATAAACAAGGTTACGGCTTGTTAGCTCTTACACTAAAGGAAAATCAGCAACTCATTGGATTTTGTGGATTGTTACATCAAACAGTGGACGCAGAAGATTTTGTTGAACTAGGATATCGACTAGATCAAGCCTTTTGGGGCAAGGGCATGGCGACTGAAGCAGCTTTAGCAATCAAAAATTATGCACTAAATCAGTTAAAAATACCGACCTTAATCTCAATCATCCATCATGAAAATATAGCATCAAAAAACGTCGCCTCGAAAGTGGGTATGAAACTTATGAAAAAAACAACTTTCAAAGACGTTCTAGTTGATGTTTTTTGTCTTAGTTCTCAATGAATAATCACTCAAGCATTATGAGAGCCATTATGACTCCAATTGAACAGAAGTGTCGGCCTATACTTTGTATCATCTCTATTGCAGTTTTGCTTTAAATTAAATGTTCAGGATTGATAGGAGTGTTTAAGATTGAGAAAACTTTTCTCCTATTCTTTTCTCCACGAATGAGCTTGACGTTTTTAAGAGGAACCTTAAACTGTTGCGCTAAAAACTTTTGTAATGCCTTGTTTGCCAGCCCATCTATAGGGGGGGCTTGTAATCGAATTTTAAGAGCGCCATCATAAATTTCTGAAATTTCGGTTGATTTGGCCCCAGGCTGAATATATAAAAATAATGTTAGAGTATTCCCTTCTTGGGTGTACCACATGCTCTTACCTTATAAACAAATGTTTCCAAATGGCTGGTTTCGACCCTTACAACTAGTATCCAATACACTTACTGCTGCTGTAAATGCCCTGGAAATCAAATAGCACTTATACATTCAGGGTCAGCATTCAGGGTCAGGGCTTGAATTTTGCATTACCTGACACCTAGCGCTTGAAATGCAAGATTCAAGCCCTGACCCCATATACACACTAGAGCCTTGGTTCACTGTTTAGTGGATCGACTCTCTGCCCTTTCTCTTGCTGAATACCATTCACATTGAAAAAAATTTGAGGACATTCCGCATGGGATGGGAGTTGTGGAACTGCTATCCAAGCATGGGCGGAAGCTTGCCTTTCATTATTTTCTTGAACAAATTGCTTATACATTTCATCGCAGCGCATTGGGATTAATGTGGCTAACTTATTTATCAATGAACCTAAAGCTACCGGGTTAGGAGTATTATGAATATTCCAATACACATGCTTTTTTAATAAAAGCCTTTGTACCTCTTTTTCATCCGAAGTGAGATTGGGTTCCGATTTAGTAAGGGAATTGTGCACGTTTAATATAAAACATTGCATCTCATAGGGTTGCATTGGATTCACTTTAGTAAATTTGGGCACTTTACTGATTCCTTTTGCATTGCAAAATCATATCTATACTGACCTACATAGCTTGAATTTCAACAGGAGCTAGGCCTCTTATACCGAGTTTTTTAGCGGCACCAAAGGATAAGTCAATTAGCCTGTTTGATGCAAAAGGACCTCGATCATTGATTCGCACCACAATCGACCGACCATTATTTAGGTTTTTGACCCGTACTCTTGTACCTATTGGAAGTGTTGCATGGGCTGCTGTCATCCCATACATATTGAAGCGCTCACCGGTTGAGGTTTTGGGATGCCGGCCACGTGCTCCATACCAGGAAGCAACGCCTTTTGCTTTGTAATATTTGGCAGACTTCATTACATGATAGGTTTTTCCTCTGACCACATAGTGATCCGGACCATTAGCTTGCTGATGCGTACATGCAGCCAGTTGGATTAGGAGTAAACAGATAATGAGTCGTTTTAACAAAGTCGCATAATAGTTCATAAATTATTTCTACCGTACAAATGATGGAATGATGCTCCATTTTTTCGCATATGATATCACGGACTTGTTATATATTTAAAATAATGACTTTGTCTGCCTAAGGTGGATCCTTTGTTGGGTCATGATCCATCTTCCCGAAATCTAAACTAACAAGGCCTATGCAAGTAACCAAAGCAGATAAAATTATTTTCAAAATTAAGAGATTACTCTATACTGCAATCCATTTAAGATTCACTTTTTAGCGAATTTTAGCTACATGCTTTTCGAATGTATTTGAAAGCTTAATGGTTAAAACAAGGAAGATAGAGCTTTTCTATCTGTTTTTTTATTGGAAGGTAATCCAAATCAATTAAGAGGTTTATATGTTAGAAAGACTGTTTGCATCTGCAGGTGGTATTGCACTGTTTGATGGGTTGTGTACCATTATTGGCTCAGTGATTATGGGTAGAGAAAAACTTAATCCCCAATTAAATGTTGTGCTAGCTGGTGGGGTTGTAGCCGGTTTTTCAGCAGGTATGTTATTAGCACTTCCACAGATATATTGCCCCATTAAAGAGGATTCTAGTCTAGCGCTAAAACTGGGCATCGCAGCCTTTGATATAGTAATTGTTGCAGGTGCACTTTTAGTGGCTCCATTAACAGGCGAAAACATTGCTCATGCCGGAACAAATTGGTCGGATGTTGTTACCGATACTTTTGTTGGAGCAGCAGTGCTGGGGGGAGGAGTAGCTACTATTCTGGGCACTGTATATCTTGGAGTTAAATGCTCGTCTGGCTTTTTTTCAAAATCTGCGCCAGAGCCAGCAAAACCACAGCCTGCGGCGTTGATTGCTACGCCTGGGAATATGGTGTAGTAACCCAACATTGATGTTCAATTGACTCTATGTGTAATGTTTTAATCCTATGTTGGGTTACAACCCAACCTACTCGTGTTTTCAATGTAGGTTGGGTTGTAACCCAACATTGATATTCATTTAACCCCATGTGTAATGTTTTAATCCTATGTTGGGTTACAACCCAACCTACTCGTGTTTTCAATGTAGGTTGGGTTGTAACCCAACATTGATGTTCATTTAACCCCATGTGTAATGTTTTAACCCAACATTGATGTTCATTTAACCCCATGTGTAATGATGTAACCCAACATAACCAATGAGGTCAGGATTATATTCACAATATTTATCCTCAAATTACATCATCATTGTGCTCATCATTGAAAAATAGTATCTTAGCGGCCTACAAAGTGCGCACCAAATACACACAAGGATGCCTCAATGCCAAAGCCTGTACGTATCGATAAAACACCCTCTCTTTGTCCAGATAATGCTTCATTGAGGGCGGGTGATATTCTAATTTTTAATTACAACCATCAACGCTCTGTTCGCAAAGGTCAGTGGCGAACCATGTGCTTTCAGGGAATGCTTAATGAGTCTGGCGGTCATAAGGACACAGTACATGCCGCTATGGTTGTTGAAGTAGACGGTGAGTTAAAGATGGCTCATTTACGAGCGGAGGGATTTGCACTCGATGATATTCACACGATTAAAACTACCACTCACATTTATAGACCTGCCAAACACGCTGATGGCTTAATTACAGAATTAAACACTATCGTTTCTGCCATCCATCACAATCCCAAAGTTAGCGCACAATTGCATTGGAGCTACATAGCTTCGATTCGAGCTTATGTACGTCGATTAGCAAATTCGCTTGGAACAAAAAATACTGATCCAATAGCAAAACCTGTTGCTCAACCGGAAGACTTACCTGATGAGCAAATCTCAGGAGATAGTATTTGTTCAAAGTTTGTAGCGCAAACTTTTATCACTGCCTGTTATCGCTTATCGAAAAAAAACAATCCACCTACCGATTATCGTCGCGAGTTGATGAATATTGGCAGTTTCACTACACCCAAAACCTTACAAGCTTATTTGTATCGCAATCGCAATTTTCGTTATCTGGTAATGCCGAGTGAACGAGACAATATCTATGCAAAGTTGGTTGAAATAATCAATGGAGAAGTACTAAGACTTAAGAAAAACCCTGCAGATAGCGATAAATTTAAGAAAGGACATGATTTAGAGAACGCAATTAAAAGTATGAATAATGCTGATAATTCGGATCCGGATGATGAGTTCTTTGATGTGCCTGATGACGTTTATTCACAATCACTATCCTTGCTAAAAAAAGTAGTGCCCATACTAAAAAGAAATACCGGAAACCATGTAAAAACACCCCTATCCTATTCAAATGTCATGAATTACGCCAAATCACAAGGATTATACTCAGCCTATATCAATAATGATTTAGTTTTCCCTAATAACCACGACGATATGGAGGAGATAGTAAAGAACAACTACAACCATACTCAACCGATGGCTGAGATGTATGCTGCCTATCGTGAGTTGGGGTATAGTGATCAAGAAGCTAAATTTGAAACAAATCTTCATCCTGGATTTGGAGACTGGTTTATGTTAAATCCAGTCAAAAATTCCATTGCCGTTGCAACAGTGGTGCCATTTTTATTCTTTAGTTTACCTTACGGTGCCTATAGAACAATTTCAACAAGTGTTCGCAATCGTCAAATAGAAGAGGCGCAAAATCAACCAATGTAGGTCGGGTTGTAACCCGACATCTATGTTCAATTAACTCCAGCGTTTGAGGAAAAAACACTCAGATGAGCACATAGCTTTTGAGCTTCATTAAAACTCTTATCATTTTATTTGTGATTATGATTTAATCGTCCTTTTTACTTCAAAATAAAAAGGACGTTATGATGCGCTTAAGAGTATTGGTTGCTCCAGTGGTATTGTTTATAACCCAATTAGTTAATGCCACTCCTTCCCCAAAACCAGTAAGCTGTCCAACAGATTTGGCAATAAAGAAAATTGGGGTGAGTACTATTGCACAGGATAGAGCCGATACCTGGATGGCCGTTGAACTGAAAAATAATTATGGTACGTCAGACGAATGGACTTTCATGATTACAGCATTTAAAGGAAATACCCCAGAGGAAATACTCAAAAAAGCCAATGAGGCTCTCACTAAACTATATTTTAGTGATGGACCTATTCAAAATGGGCAAAAGTGGTTTTGTACCTATTTGACAGGCTCTGACCCGTTTATAGTTGGAATGGCTGTAACTCCAGCAGGTTGGAATTTAAAATGATCCTGAGACCCTAGTCGCTCAGTGTTCAAGATTAACTGATACAGTTGATGCATTAACAGCACAAATACGCAACTTAGTTGTATTAGAAAAAAATAATAGGACGATTCAACCATCAAAAAACGAAGATGTACCCGCAGCTGTAAGCCAAGGATTTTTTAACAGTTAGCAGTACAGCTTTGAGCATAAATGTTGGTGGGTTGTAACCCTTTACCGTCTGGCTATGGGTTACATCTCCACCAAAACTTCCCATTTCACAAACCTAGCTTCGGGGGACCGCTCCCTGATGCTCAGCTACTGCACCTTTCCCACAACATCCACCAAAAACCCTACTAAAAAAACCAACTCTAACAGGAGAGCTCTCTTGCGCTACAGGTTTCTGCGGAACAGCTTTATCCTGCTCAGCTTTAGCCGCTTTTAATGGCTCGATCAAATAATCCAGACCATTTTGTTGTGTTTGCGCAATTTGCTCTTTAGTGACTCGAGCTCCCTGTGCAATAAGCAGCTGTACTATCGCCAAATCGGGTTTATGTTTATTTTCATAAGTGGGCTTTAAGGCTACATTGAGGAATTTATCGAAATTAATGCTCGGTTTATCCTGACGCTCTAGTAGTAATTTAAAATGCTCTAGATCATTTTTGGCAATGACCGAATTCAAATAAGGATCCCAATTATGGGTATGAGAAAGCAAAAGATCTGCCACAGCATAGTTAGGAGTAAAATTATTCTCATCTGTAGGCTTTAACGCTAAATCAAGAAGTCTGTCATATTTTAAGTTAGGTTTTTCTTTACGGGCCAGTAGACGTTTAAGTAGCTCTATTTGGTTACTCGGGCTATCGGATTCACCACTGAGTTTTTTATACCTGTGGCTATAATCAGTGATGACGTTCTCCAATACCTTAGTCCAGTCAGCAATAACTGCCCCCTGTTGTGCTAAGGTATCAAACGCCTCTAAATGGTCATTCATGGCGGCATAATCTAAGGGAGTAGTCGGAGGTGGAGAAAAGGATGCATTTTTCATCCCAAGTGCGTTTACCTGTGCTCCATTTTTTAATAAAAGAATGATTGTGCGTGTATCACCCTGCTCGGCTGCAAAATGTAGGGGTGTTAAGCCTAGATTCTGCTGTTTAAGTTCATGATGCAAGACAATGCAATCGACGGCCTTGCGATTCACATCCGCCTTATTTCGAATTAAATAGTCGACGGCATTGACACTACCTGATTGGACTGCAACATGCAGTGGCGTGCTTGAAGAGAATTGATCCGTACGTGCAGATTGATTCAGATCTGCGCCGTATTTTTTCAGCAATGCTAAAGCAGCTTCATCATCAATTGCTGCGGCGATGTGCATGGCAGAGTAGGTATAACTCTCTGCGTCAACGTAGGAAGGATTGGATCCTTGTATTACACCGTCGCAATGAAAGGCTTGAAAACCGTTTGTTTTTGTTCCTGAGTCAAGTAGTTTTCCATACAGTGAGCGTTGGTCTACTTTTGCCTTCGCGTCCAGCAACAGTTCCATCACTTCATAATGCTTGCCTTGTGTAGCAGCACAAAGTGCTGAGGTAACGAAAGGGTTAACGCGTTCCTTTCCACTCATTCGCGCGTATAGGGCTTCGTAGTTATCGTCTTGGATAATTTCATGTAAGATGGTTTGATTATTTACATCGGCTTTTCTTTCGAGCAGCAGGGCGACAGTGGATTTTTTTCCATATTGTGCAGCTAAATATAGTAGTGTTTGACCGGAAGGAAGTGACGCATTCACCTCTGTTTTATCGAGTAGCTTAGTTAGCGTTTTTTTCCAACCAAAACAGGCAGCAACAAATATTTTATCCTCATTTGCGAATTTTTTATAAGCGGCTTGCTGGGTATGTTTATTGCCATTATGTACTAATAAGTCAATCAAAGAGCCAGATGATAAAGTCGTTCTAAAATTTAACTCTGGGAGCTGTTCGATGAGTTCTGCTGACTTGGTACTATCTGGCTCTTCCTTGGTCCTTAGATTTTTATCCAAATTTCTAAAAAGTTGGGGCAATTTTTCATTATCTTGATTTTTCATCGTCATATCCTTATGTAATCGATTCAAAATGGAATTTAGGATATAGGGCTTTGGAAAGCGATGTCAATGTTGTGCTGATTATTGAAACGGATGTGGTAATGGAGATGCATTTAGATCAACGAATTAGTTCCGAGTGTATTGATTTAATCCTTTGTTGGATTATAACCTAACCTACTCGGGTTAAAATGTAGGTTGGGTTGTAACCCAACATTGATGCTCAATTGACTCCAGGTGTAATGTTTTAAGCCCATGTTGGGTTACAACCCAACAAAAAACCTCCCTCTTCGAAAAATCTTCCTTGTAAAATCCAAAAAAATCACTTATAAACCTTCGTTACAAAGGAATAAATACAAGTCCAAATATGCGCTATCGAAGAGCCTTTTACTTAGGTGCCACCTATTTTTTTACATTTAATTTATTAGATAGATCAAGCAGTTTGTTAATTAATGAAGTCGATAAATTACGAATTGCATTTCAACAAGTTCGCTTACTTCACCCTTTTGAAATTGATGGAATAGTCATACTTCCAGACCATGTACATATGCTAATCACTCTTCCAGAAGGTGATAGTAACTATTCACTACGTATACGTTTGATTAAAAGATTATTCTCTAAGCAGATAAAATCAAAAGAATTGATTTCTTCCAGCCGTCTGAGCAAGGGGGAACGTGGGATCTGGCAACGGAGATTTTGGGAGCATGTTGTCCGTGATGAGAAGGATTTTGAAAACCATCTTAATTATATTCTTTATAATCCTGTCAAACATGGTTATGTGACAAAAGCGGCTGACTGGCGATTTTCGAGTATTCATCGTTCTATTAGAAAGGGAGAGATTTCTCGGAGTTGGGGTAGTGGTGATGATGAGTATTTTCAGGATATTGGGGATTATGGGGAGTATATTGTTGGGTTATAACCCAACCTACTCGTGCTTCCAATTAAAAGTAGGTTGGGTTGTAACCCAACATTGAGGTTCAATTGACACCAAGTGTGATGTTTTTATCCTATGTTGGGTTATAACCCA
>Ga0075158_10000475_pt1 | contig 32843 bp, 30 predicted proteins | sample JI91814BDNA_FD_70968 | JGI IMG/M metagenome (GOLD analysis project Ga0075158, IMG submission 70968) | Wastewater effluent complex algal communities from Wisconsin, to seasonally profile nutrient transformation and Carbon sequestration -... | ecosystem: Engineered > WWTP > Effluent > Algae... | reverse complement strand
ATGCTGCGAGCAAAGTTCTGGGTCTTCAAATCGCAAATGCCAAGCGCTTAACCCGGTGAAGGATCTCTTGATTCCATTCTGTTCCAAGTGAACCTTGATACCGCCGCTTGAGGGTTGGTCCCAAGTCAAGGAATATTCTTTTTCTGAGTTGGTGTATTGAATCTTGCAGCGACCGTTGCCGCGAGCTTCGATCATCCAGCGTTCGGTTGGCGTTGAGCGATAGAGGACCAGATTCGGTTGCCCTTGCTCCAGCGATATGGTGACGGTTCGCAGGGTATCGGCAGGTAGGGAGTCTCCTACATCCGCTGTCTTGAATCGAAACTGACCGACCTTATACCGCTTGGTGTCCAATACGATACGACCTAAAACCAAACGAAATGAGGCGTTGCCGTTTAGCAAAGAATCGAGAGCCGGGGTATTGGGGAAGTTCTCTGTCTCAGCGGTTTGCGCAATAACTTGGCGTGGCAGAGCACAAAGGCTCATCCACAGAATCAACAGAAACGATAATAGTTTTGAAAAAGCAAGGTGGTGGCTCTTGGGGAAAGGGGAGTATTCAATACGCGGCATTAGAGACCTCCTTTGTCTCGTCCCCACAGACTGTTTTGAGAGTGGTAGCAAAAATAGCCCGTCCATGTCTAGGCTGATTTCGCGTCGAAAAATCTAAAGGAAAAGTTATTTGCTGACACATTGAGGTTGGCGCAGTTCGACGAATTATGCTAACAAACCACATATTCAAAGGTTGGGGACTCAGTCATGAAGCAGTTGAGGCTATACGCAGGTGAGCAGGAAGCTGAAGACGCCTTGAGCGTCGCAGTGACTGGCATCGGTATGGTCTCATCGATCGGCAAAAACCGAGAAGAGATGTGGCGATCGCTGCAACGTGGTGAGCAAGGCTGCAAACTCTATCAGAACATTGCCGGTGTCCCAGGGCTGCATCTTCCAGCTGCGTATTGCGACTGGATTGATCCTCAAGCACCCTGCAGTGAACGAGCCATAGAAATGGCCACCTCAGCGGCAGGTGAAGCTCTCTCGGACAGTCACATCGATTTGGATGCAATCGATCGCTCGCGTTTTGCTTTAGCGATCTCCGCCCATTTTGGCGACACGCAATTTCTCACCGATCAGGTTGAGCGTCGTACCGAACCGAGTCATGCTTGGTGGAATAGTTGGTTGCCCAACACCGGTTGTTCGCGGATTGCCCAAAAATTCAATCTGACGGGGGCAAAGCTCTGTCATTCAACTGCATGTGCATCGAGCTTGATTAGTGTGGTGATGGCCGTTCGGCAATTATTGGACCAGCAATGTGATTACATTATCGCTGGGGGTATGGACGCCGTGCAGCCATTGTTATGTGCAGCCTTTCATCGCATGGGCGTACTTGCTCCTCCTGGAGTTGCACCTGGCGAAGCTTGTAAACCCTTCGACCGCGGCCGCAACGGCTTTGTGTTAGGGGAAGGTTCAGCGATGCTTGTGTTGGAGCGAACCTCAGAAGCCAAGCGTCGTGGGGCTCGCATTTATGGTGAGATCGTGGCCACGCAGTTGTTGGCTGAAGCGGCTCACGTGACCAGCCTGGACGAAAGCGGTTTACCGCTATCGCGATTATTGAACGGCTTATTGCGTCGAGCTCGCTGGCAACCCGGTATGGTGGACTACATCAACGCTCACGGAACGGGAACAGAGCAGAATGATCGAAACGAGCTTTCAGCAATAACAAATGTCTTCGGTGAGCATCCGGATCATCTGGCCTTGAGCTCCGTGAAAGGGATGATTGGCCACACGATCAATGCGGCTGGAAGTTTAGAACTCGCCACCACCTTTATGGCGATGCGAGATGGTTATCGGCCTGGAACGAGAAATCTGATCGATCGAGAGCCGATTGGCAATATTGATTGTTTAGGAAATGAAGGCTCGAAAAGTTCTGTGGACCACGCGATTAAGATGTCAGTCGCATTCGGTGGTCATTTAGCAGCAGTCGCTATTCAAAAATCGGCTCTCGAAAATCAGCGCGTGGCTGAAGCGTTAGATCCTGCAGCTCGCATACGGCCCACCGGTTCGCAAGTCAGGGCAGCGTAAGTGCGTAAAGCCATGATGGCTGGTTTTTCGTTTAACCCGTAGCTGGAGCGCAGTGTAGGCTAGGTGCGGTGGGTACGGTCGCATCCCTTGGAATATGCTCCAAGCAAAGATGTGCAGGAGATAAATGGGTCTTCGACTGGGAACGGATTGCACACGAGGCAGGAGCCTCTCATGCGGTGCGTTCCCAGGCAGAGCCTGATGGCTGGTCTTCGTTTAACCCGTAGCTGGAGCGCAACGTAGGCTAGGTGCGGTGGGTACAGTCGCATCCCTTGGAATATGCTCCAAGCAAAGATATGCAGGAGAAAAATGGGGCTCCGCCCGGGAACGGATTGCACGCGAGGCAGGAGCCTCTCATGCAGTGCGTTCCCAGGCAAAGCCTGGGAACGAGGGCAATTACATCGCACGGGTCGGAGACCCATGCTACGCTACCAAAGCGATGAAATTGAATTGCCGTTCATCACCTGCAAACCAAAGCCGATCATCGAGATCGCGTTGAGCGTGATGTGCACGATCCAACATGCCCAAATGCGATGCGTACAGCGATAAAGATAGCCCAATAAAATCCCCATCAAAATCAAGGGGAACCAGCTAGGTCCATATTCCGCATGTGCCAGGCCAAACAGCGTCCCCGATAAAAATAGGGGCCAAATAGGAACAGCCGTACTGATACCATTTGCTGCGTGTTCACTCGCAGCTTCAGCGGTGGTTGGTGGTGCTGGCTCGTCGAGCATATTGCCCAAAATCAATCGCTGCCAGGTAAATGGACGCGATGCATTGGCTTCTAACATTCCTTGTAGAATCACGCGAAAGAGAAACTCTTCTGTGATTGGCGCGGCAATCACTGCAGCAAAAAATGCGCCGGCAAACATCCATAGTGCTGGTCCAGCATTCAAGGCTTCTAAGAGTGGATGATCATATTCTTGGTCCAGGAGAAAAACCAAACTCGCCATAATGATTTGAATGATTGGCAAAAAGAGAATAGCAGCCCCTAGCCCCACTACAATGTCATATGCAATCTTCTTGACGGACCAGCCCAAATCTTCCGCCGTGGCTCGCGTAGTTACTGCAATCATGACACTGGCCAGCACCATCGTAATGATCTGTGACAAACTGCCCGAAAACATACGCGACATCGTCTTCAAACCCTCTTGTTGTTCGGGAGGGAATGTGGCGATCATCGACGCAAAAAATAAGCTGTCGAGTAACTTGATGGTGAGTGCCCCTACAATCACAAAGAGGACAAAGATTCCGACAAAATGGATCAGCCCCCACGGTGCTGGCCGTCGTGGTTCAACTGGGATCGATTTGCCCCCCATGCGAAACCAGGTAATAACGGAGACCCAGGCCAAGCAAGAGCCACCGAGCATTGTTAATAAGAAGAGCCCAAATAGGATTAAAAATATCGATGGCTCGGGGGTGGACGCATTCACGTGGCTACAACTCGATGGTGGGTTATTTGCTGTTGCGTACAGCGAGGATGATATATTCGACGCCCGATACAATCGTTAGTATTACGGCACCCCATATCGAAATGAAGCGGCCCCATAACATCCATGTTGGCGAATCGGCTTGGTAGATCAGAGTTAGCAAGCAAGCAACCACAGCGGCACATTGTAGTACCATCTTCCACTTGCCAAGTTGCTTCGCACTGAAGTCCCCACCTTTTCCTTCGATCATTCCACGCAAACTGGTAACAAGCAGTTCTCGCCCGACCACCACGGTTGCAATCCAAGGAGCCAGGCCACTTTCTGGTTGGCCAACTAATCCGATCATCGTTCCGCAAATGATGATCTTGTCCACAAAGGGGTCTAAGATTCGTCCTACTTTGGTGACCTGATTAAATTTCCTCGCCCACCAACCATCGATCCAATCGGTTGAGACCGCGATAATAAATGCTATGAGTGCGGCGAGGTACCAATGTTGTTCAATCCACCAACATACCAAGATGGCGATAATAAATCGCGCTGCCGAAAGTGCGTTGGGAACATTGATTACTTTATCCGACGCGACCGGCTTAGATGGCGTCGAAGAAGTGAGCTCACTTGCGGAACCATCGGCTTGAGTCGATTTAGCTAGAGTTGGATCGGTGGGAGCGGACATCAAAGAAACTCGTTCGTACGTAAACATAAAGCGAACCGTTGAACCACATGTTCGCCTTACAGTTTACCAGCTTTGGAGGCTTCTAGCGATGACCCGCAGGGAGTTGTCCAGCCCGAGCTTGTTCCAGGGCAGTTTGGAGGATTTTGTCGCTAGGTGCAGTGACCGGATTGAGGATTTCGCGTCCGCTTTCGTCGATAATTGGTCGAGCCATCACATAGCGGTCTAGGTCCACTTTGATATCTGGTCCGACACCCAATTGAGCGATAGGTGTCCCCTTCGGCGAATAAAATTTCGAAACCGTCAGTCTCAAGCCGGAGCGGACGACATCGGTATTGTAGAGGCCTTGAACGCTTCCCTTGCCGTAGGTGGTGGTGCCGATCAGCATGCCGCGTCGATGATCGCGAATCGCTCCAGCGAGAATCTCGCTGGCACTAGCACTATCGCCATCGATGAGGACATACAAAGGCATTTGCCAAGTTCCCGCACGATGAGCGGTGAAGTTCTTGTTTTCGATCCCATTGCGACCACGAGTGGAAACAATAAGACCTTCAGGGATAAACTTATCTGCAATTCGAACTGAGGTTTCGAGCAATCCACCGGGATTGCCGCGTAGGTCCATGATCAAACTTCGCATGCCTTGCTTTTGCAAATCCCATAATGCTCGATCAAGTTCATCATCGGTCGTTTTCTGGAAGTTGGTGATGCGAAGGTAGCCAACGCCGCGTTGGGCATCAATGAGATGGACTGCTTCAACGCTAGGAACTTCAACGCGTTTACGAACGACACTCATAGGCATCGTCGTTTGACCGCGAAGCAGCTTAAGCGAGACGGTGCTCCCTTCAGGACCACGAAGTAAATCGGCAACGTGATCTGCGCTTGTTGCTGCAGTTGTGATGCCATCAACTTCGAGGATTTCGTCGTCAGGTTGAATACCTGCGGAAGCGGCTGGGCCACCACGAATGACGCTGACCACATTGAGGCGTTGTCCTTGCGGACGTAATTCCACACCCAGTCCAACAAAATTACCTTCGATCTGCGAGGTCATTTCGACCAGTTCGCCTTCGGTTAAAAATCCCGAATAAGGATCCAGCAAACCGACGGCTCCGCATACATATTCATAGATGGTGGCTGTCGATTTCAAGCCAATCGTTTGCTCCGCTTTGTTGGCAACATGTAGTACAAGTTGCCGAGCATCAAATCGATTGGCGACCTCACGACCCAAAACGTCGCGATGAATGGCCAAACGGAACTGTTCAACTTGCTCGGGTGAAGCTTCGGGAAGATGTTCAGCTAAGAAGACAGGCTCTGTTAATGCCACCTCTAGGAAAGCAGTGCCATTGCGTAGAACTTCGTTTAGGTTCAGGGGATCGACATAGTTCGCTTCCAGCTTGGCCAGGATTTCTAGATAGAGATCGGCAGCTTGGGTTTGAGTGAGTTTTTCGACGGAGTTGCGATACGTAACGTCGCGATAACGGCGAGTCACATCAAAATGGATGCGTGCAATAAGAAGGCGACGTCGTAAATCGCTATCTTCAGGAAACTTCTTGCTGGCTTTTTCGTATAGATGAATCGCTTCGCTCCAGCGGCGATCTTGCTCCAATTCCATCCCCTGTCGGAGAACTTCAGACGCAGCAATCTGGTCCGAAGGAGCAAATCGTCCTTCTTGAGCCCGGGCCCAAGGGCCGGACACCAAGCTCAGCAATGCGAGCAGGGCGAATCTATACATCCAGTGTCGTTGACTCCGAGTCATGCAACCAATCTTTCCGCTATCGGCAGGAAGGAAAATGGGCTCACACCGTTAGGTCCATCACGAAGGGCCATACAGTGCGGAGCACCCTGGAAAGAGTAAGGCAAGTGCTCCCGCACTCTGATCCCAGGGGAATATAGGTCACGATAAGTGCATGGTCAAAGAAAGCGTAAAATGATTTTTGCGAATCATTTGATACAGACCGCACAACATGACCTCGACATTTTCGAATGTGCGAGTTGTGTTTCGCGAAGCGTTGGAATCGTCTGTAACGTTGAACCGCGTTGAACGGTTTGGTTCAATCGTGCGACGATAACCGAACAATCTTCCCGAAAATGGTTCGCCATTTTCAAAGTTCGCCACCGAACGCGAGCTTAAATGCCGGAGCGGTTTTGAAGGTTGAATCGGCTGGCCCGTCGCTCCGAAAGTGCACGATTTAGATCGCAACACAAGGTCTTACAACGGGTCATCGAGAGCGTTGTTGAGCGAAGTTCTGCGTCGGAAACGCTAAACTTTTGTGTGCATCGTGCACGGCAAACGCGTTAGAATCGGAACCCCCGTGATTGGGAGTTTTCGCGTCTGGAATGCTTCCACGAAAATAGTACGCAGGCTCTATCCAAAAGGCAAATCGGCTATTGCGGTTTTCGTCCTTGGATATCGGCTTGATCTCTTGCACGATGTTCTGCAGAGTGGGCGTTTGGGACATCTGACGCTCCGTTTCGATCGGGAGCAACGACGGGTCCTATCCAGCCTAGCCTCCGCTAGCGCTGCGGCTACGGGCTAAACGAAATCTTCGGCTATCACGGTTTTGAAAGTTCGATGTGTGCATAATGGAACGTCCTAACGAAGACCTAGCCTCCGCTAGCGCTGCGGCTACGGGTTAAACGAAATGCTGCTATCATGGTTTCGGACGTTGGACGTGCGCATGATGGAATGTCCCGCGGAAGACCTAGCCTCCGCTAGCGCTGCGGCTACGGGTTAAACGAAGTACAGAGTGTTGTAACCAGGAGTTGACCCTCGGATGTTAAAAATCACCATTTGGAATGAGTTTCTTCACGAACGGCAGAACCCTGTTGTGACCGCGATATACCCGAATGGTATTCACAAGGCCTTAGAAAAGAACCTCAGCCCATACTTCGCTCCGGAGGAAGCCGCATTTACCACGGCAACATTAGATGAACCAGAGCATGGACTGAGCGAAGAACGATTGGCAAATACCGACGTGCTTTTGTGGTGGGGGCATTTGGCTCATGATCAAGTGAGTGATGCGATCGTGGAAAGAGTTCAGCAACGGGTGCTCAGCGGTATGGGCCTAATCGTGCTCCATTCAGGACATGCCTCGAAGATCTTTCGCCGCTTGATGGGGACTGGTTGCATGCTCCGGTGGCGCGAAGCGGCTGAACTGGAACGCTTATGGGTCGTAAAGCCCGGTCATCCGATTACCGACGGCTTAGCCGCCGATTATTTCGAAATTCCGGCAGCTGAAATGTATGGCGAACATTTCGATATCCCAGATCCAGATGAATTGATTTTCATCAGTTGGTTTCAAGGGGGCGAGGTTTTTAGAAGTGGCTGTACGTTCCATCGCGGGAAAGGAAAGATCTTTTACTTTCGACCGGGCCACGAAACTTATCCCATTTATCATCAACGCGAAGTGTTGTTGGTTCTATCCAACGCGATTCGGTGGGCTAAACCATGTGGGAGTAACTATGTACAGGAGGCGAGACATATTCAGATTCCGCTGAATCCGCTGAAGTAGAGAACTCAGGCTAGAGGTACTTGCTCACACGACACGAATGGAAGAATACAACTCGGAGAGCATTGGATAAAGCAATCCGAGAATGTGGAGCAAGTCTGATTTAATTACGCGGGGCCGAAACCGCTATTGAGGACGTACAACATCAGCCCAACCAGCGCGACAATCGTGAGCGACAGCATACCCAATAAACGTGCTGCGATGGTGACGAGAGATTTATGATACGGCGAATGGTACGCCAGATAAAAACCGAACGTAGCGGTGAGGAGCATTACCGCATAGGCAGGAAATATGAGGCGTTCCACCTCCCCAATGGCATAGCTATCGGTAGAAAGCCGGTAATAGTGAAGCCAAATCAACAGCGGTGTAACGGCTGTTAGTCCCAATGCAAGATTTTCGTGAGAGAAGTCTGTATTGGCCGTAACTGGTTTTGGTTCTATTTCGTTCACAGGTTATCACTTCTTGGCTTGGCTCAAGAGGTCGCGATAAACTTCGGCGACACGTTTAGCCATGTGGGCGGTTGTGAATAATGTTCGTTGGCGTTCGCGAGCTGCTCGCCCCATCTGTTCCCAGCGTTGGCGATCCGTACATAACAAATCGATTTTGTTCGCCAAATCACCCGCGTTCTTCGGTTTCGCCAGATAGCCATCCACACCATCACGCACTGCTTCAGGAGTTCCTTCTACTGCGGAAGCAACTACCGGAACACCAGCTGCCATCGCTTCCAGAACAACCATGGGAAGGCCTTCACCAAATAGACTTGGAAGTACCAATGCATCCAAGTTTTGTAACTTGGCAGGCACATCGCGGGTGAAGCCGCTGAAATGAACCATATCACTCAGGTTCCAGCGCCGAACAAGTTTCTCGATTTGTTCTTGGTAATGAAGTGTTTCGAAACTACCCACAAATTCTAAATGAATGTCCTTGCGACGAGCGGACAGGATATAGAGCGCTTCGAGCAGAACTTCTACGCCTTTACGCGGGCGCATTAACGCGACCATGCCCAACCGCCACGGGTTGGTTGGGAGCCGGTTGCTCCAATCGATGGCAGGCAATTGCTCCACACCATTGTGGATTGTAGTAACACGATGCGGTTCCCAGCCCTTACGTCGCATTTCTGCGTTAAGACTATCGGAGACCGTGATGAGCTGATGGCACGAGAAAAGAGCTAATCTCTCTGTCCAAGCATTCAAACAGTTGAGCCACAGTCGCGTACTATCGCGCGAAGTGGGGCTATGAACATGGTAAACCCAAGGTGTGGCTGTGCGTTTTGCGATCATGGCGGTTACCATTGCCGAACGCGGAGTATGAGCGTGTACGACTTGGTAATGACCGTCGAGAATGAATTGTGTCAGACGCGGCACTACCGAAAAATCTCGCCGAGAATTCATTGGAAATTCGAAGACTCGATTGGGAGGCAAATCGCAGGCCTCCAAGAATTTGCCGGTTTTCAAGCAAGCGAAATCGGCTTGAAAGCCAAACTCTTGGAGTCGCTTACCTAGGCCTTGCTGCACGCGTTCAGCGCCGGAGAAAAACTCGCCGTTGATAATGTGAAGAACTTTGGCATGCGCCAACGGCTTGGGTGGGACATTGATATTTCCCACATCGCTTCGGGTTGGAACGATGGGAACAACGGATGAATAGTCTGCGGATTCGATTCGAACTGTGTCCGACATGTCATACCACCTTGAAACCGATTTTGGCTAGGCGTCTCAAGTTCGCCTATCTGCACCTATGGGAACAGTAGGTCACAGAAGTGCTAAATCTGGTGATTTCAAATGGAATGAAAGCGAAGATAATCGATGCGAATAACCTCTTACGATTGTAACGATTGTTCCGTGCGAAGCTGAGCAAAAATATCGTTTAGAATAAGTCGATTGCGTTGGCGAATGGTCTGACAACGTTCCGCGATGGGGACTGAGTCATGTACTCCCAGCAAGAACTCCAGGGAGCGGAGCTCATGAGGGTCAGTAGGGAAATCATGGCGAGCCACCGTGTTCATCAGACGCAAGGCAGATTCGATTCCTCGCAAGAAACGATAGCCTTCGTCCAAAAGCCAAGCCTGTTCGGCATCTAGCGCACCAGCAGCTACCAGGGGCTCCAGCGACGCAAGTGTCCCGGATCGGACAATGCTAGGATGAGAACCAGACAACTTGATTTGTAACGCTTGAATCACGAACTCAATATCGAGAGTTCCCCCCTCCCCTCTTTTTAGATTCTGTGGCGTAGCTGTCTGTTGTAAACGCAACCGCATGTCATATATTTCGCTGGCGGTTTGTGTGGACCAGGGGACGCTTCGAATGATGTCTGCAATGGTTGTCATGGCGGCATTCTGAATGGCAGCGCCGCCATAAATGGGACGGGCTTTGCATAAGGCCTGTCGTTCCCAGAGTTGTCCATGTCCCTCAACGAAATAGCTTGTCAAATCGTCCACTGCGATTGCAAGTTGCCCGCTCTGGCCTGTCGGACGGAGTCGAGCATCAATCTCATACAGCCTTCCCCACGGTGTAATCTTCGATACCGATTGAATTACTTTTTGACTGAGTTGATTATAAAAATGGCGATTGGTTGTCGGTTCAAATCTTGTACCTGGTTGCGCGTTTTGGGTATGACCATCGCCTTCAAATAGAAAAAGGATATCGAGGTCGCTGTGGTAGTTCGGTTCTCGTCCACCCAATTTACCCAGCGCGATGATGGTAAAGTCACAGATCTCACCTCCCCTCTCTCCTGACTCGAGCATCGGAACACCATAACGGCGAATCAACCGCCGATATTCATGCTGAATAACTTGGCGCAGGCAGACTTCTGCGATGTCGGAGAGAGTCGCATGGGTGTTGACGATACTCTCTTTGCCAAGGATGTCCCGCACTCCTACTCGCAGATGATTGAAGTTGCGAAAACTAAGCAAGATGGGCTCAATATCGTCGGCGTTGCGACAGAGTTCTGTTAGCTCGGACTCGAGTTCGGAGTATTGAGGTAGTCGGTCCAATAGCAATGAATCGAGCAATTCGTCGATCATGCCCGGATTGCCGGTCAACAATTCAACCAAGTAGGGACTGCAAGCGCAGAGTCGAACATAAAGTTGCATCGACGGAGGATTGAAACTGAACAGTTCCCAGAGGACAGCCTTACCTCCCAAGCTATCGCTAACATTAACAAGCTGAGCCAAGGTTCGATCAGGAAATGGGGTGCGGGCGATGCTTGCCAGTAATTGCGGCGCGATAGCCGCTAAGAAGTGGCGACACCGTCGATGCGATAAAAAGGCCACACTCTCTTTCGACAGATCCATCAAAAGGTGGTAAGCCTCTTCGGGACGCGAAAACGAATGCTTAGAAAGCACTCTGTCGATGACTTCTGCCGAAGGTTCTGGTTCCAAAATCAAGTCCGATTCATCGGCAAAATCTGCTTGATCGGTGAAGGCTCGATGCAGGAGATGATCCACAATTCGCCGAATGCGGCTGGTCTTTTCCTCGAGCAGTTTCCGCAGTTGGTTTTCCGCTGTTTGTGGCGATTGGTCGCGGAAACCCATGCGGAGAGATAGTTTCCGCAGTTCGTCTGGTGTATCGGGGAGAGAGTGCGTTTGCAGGTCGAACATGATTTGCAGATAGTGTTCCACCTGCCGCAAAAGTCGATAGCCGTCATCGAGAATGGAACTCTCTTGCAAATTCAAGATTCCCGCATCGGCCAATTTACTGATCGCTTGCAACGTATTGCCGCTGCGAATTGATTTGGTATCACCGCTATGCAAAAGTTGAAGGAATTGCACCACGAATTCGATATCGCGAATCCCCCCGGGGCCGAGTTTTACATCGAGCACGGCGAATTGGGATTGGGTTCTCTTTTCGATGCGACGTTTGAGCGATCCGATACCAACGATATCAGCTCGGTTAAGATAGCGTCGGAAGATCCAAGGCTGCATTTGTTCAAGAAACTTCTCCCCCAGTTCGCGATCACCAGCAATAACTCTCGCTTTTAGATAAGCTTGGCGTTCCCAAGTTCTACCGAGACTTTCGTAATAATTGAGAGCTGCTGGGGGGCTACATACCAACGCTCCATCGCTACCCAGTGGACGAAGTCGCATATCAACTCGATAAACGCGACCGTTGGCCGTTTTTTCATTGACAACCTTAATCAACTGAGTGGCGAGTCGCTCGAAATACTCAGTAGCTGCCGTATGGCGATTGGCGTCCCCTTCATCGAAGTCGGCTAGAAAAATGAGGTCGATGTCACTCGAATAATTGAGTTCCGTTCCACCTAACTTCCCCAAAGCTAAAATAGAAAATCGAATCGGGGTTCCATCCGCATGACGTGGTTCCGCTTTGCGTTTTTGCCGATCGCGCCGCACCCACAGAAAGGCGGCTTCCGTTAAAGCTTCTGCCAAGAAGGAGAGCTGCTCAGTGACAATTTCAAGGGAATGTCGCCCGATGAAATCACCGTAAGCAATCCTCAATAATTCGCGTTGGCGGCAATGACGTAGAGCCCGCATCATTTGGGCTTCGTCAGCAATTGCCATAACTTCACTAACCAACTCATCTAGCAGTCGATCTCGTGGTACAGCCTGACCTTCCGTGAGTCGAAGAAAGTCGAATGATTCGGGATCGGAGATCAATTGATCGGCCAGAAATTGGCTGACGGAAAATATCCGCATCAAGGTCGGAAGGGAATCTGCGTCGCGTTCGAACAGTGACACAAGGGATTGGGGAGAGCGAGCGGTCTCGAAGAAGCGATCGAGGTTATTGAGTACGGCACTTGGATCGCCCGTTTCGGGAAGATGGCGCTCCAAAGCCTTGACCAAAAAAATTTGTAGGTCGAGTGTCAGCCCACTGCGTACAATTCGGAGCAGATTGGTTGCCCCGCGAACTACGTCATTGATTCCGAGTCGCTTGAGCCAGTGCTGTATCGAGTCAGGTTGGTCGAGCCATTGTAGATTGTCTATCGGCATAGGGGCGTTGAGGTGGAACCAATCGGTGGCTAAGTCATCTAATCCTGTTCTTGAAGTGTACCGCTTGTTGCCAAAAAGCAACGTTTTTCTTGCGACAACACACAAAATGTTGCCAATGTTCGCCCGAAAAAATCCGTTCCGATTTTGCCCAAAATTCGTAAGTCCCGATTGCGCAGTAACTTATGGCTATTTTTTCGCCTGTCTCATAGGGCTGGGTACCATAGTTGCTCTAAACCTCATTCGTCCCGCGACAAGCTCAAAAGCATCGGAAACGAAGCAAAACAGCTTGCTCACAAATCACTGCTGTTGTTTGACGTGAAAGAGGTTGCCATGGCTAAGAAATCTGCCCGTCGCGAAATACATGATGATCTAGATTCAGTCGATATGCAAATCGGCGGCGACGCTTTAGAGCTTGACGGAAACTATCTGTCCAGCGGGATCTACGGCGCCGAGGAAGATGAAACAGAGGAAGTTCCTTCGGATGAAGAGTTGAGCTCCGAAGAAGAGCCAGAGGACGACGATAGCGATGCGACCGACGATCCGGTTCGCATGTACCTGATGCAAATGGGCCAAATCCCATTGCTCAGCCGCAATGAAGAAATCTCTTTTGCTCAGAACATCGAACGAACTCGTTCGCTGTATCGCCACTGGATGTTGGCTAGCGATTTCATGTTGCAAGGTGCAACTCGTCTTTTAGAACTGGTACGCGACAACAAACTTCGTTTGGATCGAACCATCGAAGTGAGTGTGACCAATACGACCGAAAAGAAAAACGTCATGCGACGTATCGGTCCGAACGTCTCCACCTTGCGAGCCCTGTTGGCGAAGAACCACAGAGACTTTTACATCGCGGTCAACAAACGAGAATCCACCGAAAACCGCAAGGTTGCGTGGAAACGCCTAGTTCGTCGTCGCAATAAAGCCGTTCGCTTGATCGAAGAAATGAACTTGCGAACCAATCGCCTTCAGCCATTGTTCGAAAAACTCCAAGATATCAATGTCAGAATGCAAGAACTGCTGACCTTGAAGCATAATCTTGAGCATCAAGCGAACGGTGAAATGTACAAGAAGACTTGCGAGGAATTGCATTATTTGATGCGAATCACCTACGAAAGTCCAGCAACTTTGCGTCGTCGCATCGAGCGAACTGACATGCATCGCCAACAATACGATGCTGCCAAGCGAGAACTGTCGGCGGGCAACCTGCGTTTGGTAGTTTCGATCGCTAAGAAATATCGCAACCGAGGTTTGAGCTTCTTGGATCTGATTCAAGAAGGCAACACGGGCCTAATGCGAGCTGTTGATAAATTTGAATATGCTCGTGGATTTAAGTTCTCGACCTATGCCACGTGGTGGATTCGTCAAGCTATTACACGAGCGATTGCAGACCAAAGCCGCACCATTCGTGTACCGGTTCACATGATCGATACCATGTCGAAGGTTCGCTTGGTAACTCGCGAATTGGTTCAAGAGTTGGGACGAGAACCGACAGTGGAAGAAACCGCCACCCGCGCTGGTTTGACTTTGGATGATGCACGTGTCGTAATGAAAATGGCTCGCCAGCCCCTTTCGTTGGACCAACCTGTCGGTGACTTTGATGACAGCTACTTTGGCGAGTTTCTGGAAGATTATCGCGATGATGATCCGCTCTACGAAACCAACCAAGAAGCCCTCAAGTTCCACATTCAAGAAGCAATGCAGACCTTGAATTATCGCGAACGAGAAATCCTTCGCCTGCGTTATGGTTTGGCTGACGGTTATGCTTACACCTTGGAAGAAGTGGGCCGCATCTTCTCGGTAACTCGTGAACGCGTCCGCCAAATCGAGAGCAAGGCTGTTCGTAAATTGCAACAACCTTATCGCAGCAAAGCTTTGATGAGCTTTCTCGATGGGGTAGCGGAAACACTTCTTCGCGACAGTTCGACTGGTACCGAAGCTACCTGATCTGCCTGTTTTTTTTCGAAAACTCTCCGGGAATGTGGCTGAAACTTCTAAACCAAAATTGAGAAAATGCTACGATCGCTCTTTCAAGTCGCGGGACAACGACTTTTCGATCGAGATCCGTGGCAGCATATTTTCAATAATGGAATAAGGTTCAGCCACATTTTTTATGCGCATGGCACCATTGATCACCAGCCTACAAAATAGTCGCTTGAAGCTGCTGGCCAAATTGCATGATGCAAAGCACCGGAAGCGTGAGCAGCGCGTCTTGGTCGATGGACAGCGTGAGCTACTGCAAGCTCTTGCCGGTGGCGTTGAGATCGAAGAACTGTGGTTTGATCCCCATACGCTCGACGTTGACAGCTGGTTGGAAAAAGTTGACTCTGCATCGGTATCCGCAATGCAGCTTCAGCCAGCAACGGCTGAAGTTCTACAACGTTTGCAATATGGAGATCGCCACGAAGGTATGGTCGCTGTGGCCAAAGTGCCGCGGTGGAATTGGGATCATTTGCAGGTTCATGCGAAGCCGCTACTCGTTGTATTGGATGGTGTCGAAAAGCCGGGCAATATTGGGGCGGTTTGCCGAACGGCTGTGGCCGCCGGAGTCAACGCCATCATCTTGTCGGACTGTCGCTGCGAAGCCTTCAATCCCAATGCGATACGCTCGAGTTTGGGGTTATTGTTTCGCTTGCCGGTCATAACCGCCTCGGCTACGGAAGCGATTGAGCGACTCCAGGATCTCAAAGTTCAAATCTACGTTGCCCGTGTTCAAGCGGCCGTAGCGCCGTACGAAGCCAATCTGCGCGACCCGACCGCAATTGTCATGGGAAGCGAGGCAGATGGGCTGGGCGGGCCCTGGTTAGACCCCAGCCTGCAGGGACTTAGAATCCCGATGGATGAACGAGTGGATAGTCTGAATGTTTCGGTAAGTGCGGCAATTCTCATGTACGAGGCCGTGCGGCAGCGGAGCCTCAGCCGTTGACCGGTAGCTAGAATTTCAGCAAAAATTGACGATTGGCTCGACTAGATTTTGCTCTCTCCCGCGCCAAGGCTCTGTCTGATAGAAGGCATTGTCTGTTAGAATGGGGGATAAGTAGTCGACTTTCTTGGTCTATCCCGGAAGGTCTTAACGGCTATCTGCGTGGGATTGGTTGTGAAAGAATGTTTGTTGTCGCGATTAGGGCGACAACGGATTTATCAAGATTTCAGGAGTAGGCAATGCGATTGATTTGCGGGTTGATGTTAGGTTTGACTTTGTTGACATCGAGTTTGGTAGGCTCGGCTCGAGCTGAAGATGGTGTGACAATCGATTTGGCCGACGGCGCTTTGAAGATGACGGTGCCTGCAGGTTGGAAGGTTGTAAAGCCACGCTCGAACATCATCGAACATGAGTTTCAGGCGCCGAAAGAAGGCGATGTGGTTTCACGCATCACCGTTATGGCTGCAGGTGGTTCGATCGATACCAACGTAGAGCGTTGGTTTGGTCAGTTCACACAGCCTGATGGCAAAGCGACCAAAGATGTGGCTAAAGTTGAAAAGAAGAAGGTCGGCGATTACGAAGTCACGGTTGTTGATATCAGTGGCACCATGAGCGAATCGATGGGTGGTGGACCATTTGCCCCAGGTAAGACGGTTAAGCGAGAAGGTTACCGCATGTTGGGTGCGATCATCGACACCAAGGATCGAGGCTTACAGTTTATCAAGCTCACGGGTGCCGCCGAATTGGTCGATCAACAAAAGAAAGACTTCGATGCTTTTGTCGAATCGGTGAAGTCTGCCAAGTAATTGGGAAGATCGTGACGGCTCACACCGCCACAACTTCGGCCACCTTGAATAACGTTTCTACACGTTTAAACCCGAGCCGTTCGTATAAGCGAACGGCTCCTTTATTTTGTACAGTAACTTCCAACTGAACGCGTTGGCAACCGACGTTTCTGAACCCAATCAAAGATTGAGTGAGCAGAGCCGATCCGATGCCATGACCACGATGGGCCATGGTAACGCCAACATTCTGAATGGAGCCGAGATGATGATCGGCTTGCAAGCCTTGTATGGTTGCGCAAGGTTCGTCTCGTCCCGATTGAGGATCATGAAAAACGATCATCCAAGTTGCTGAGGGCACAAAATTGTTGCGATTCGAGATATCGCGCATCAACCTTAGGCAGCCATCTTTATCGCCTAGACATGGAAAGACATTCGCGTCGAGCTCGAAGCGAAAGCTCTGCCATTTAACATCGGCATGGTCGCGAATGTATTTCTCGTTCCACGGAACAAAGAAATAATCGATAGGAAGACGAGGGGTTAGGTTGAGTGGGAGGTCCCGCAAGTCCTTTTCCATCCGATAGCGTTTGAAATAGGTTACGGTCATAGGTGAAATGCCCACTGCGTCAGTCCGAATTACCACTGGTGATAATCTACCGGCTAGAAAAACGGCGGTCAATTTTTTAGTGCATGCTTCGGAGCGATCGATTCGCTGTCGAGTGGGATTTTTAGGTGGGTGGTGATCTCTGTAGGGGTTGGGCTAGCTTCCGCTCTGCATCACCAGAACGACAACTAAGACCACAACCAGGATAAGTGCCACAAGCGAAAGCCCAACCAAAAGAACTAAATTCTGGGAATGGCTTTTCTTTCTGCGGATCTGAACGGAACGCCGACTTTCCACCGTGGAATCGATTCCCATCGGCTGCGGTTGCGCTGTGGGGACGCTTTGGGGGAAAACAGCCTGGGGTGAAGCAGCCTGGGAGGTTGGAGCTTTTGGTACGGAAGCTGGAGGCGAAACTGCTGCCAGTGGCGGCGTAACCGGCTCAGGAGCGAATGTAGCGTGGGGTGGCTTCGCTGGGGCTGTTATCGGGCTGGGACGGAAGAAATCAGGGAAGACTTCTTTCGCTGTTTGCCATGTTCCCCAACCTTCTCGCCACACCAACGAACTCTCCCCTACCCTTTTCTCATTTAGCCAATCCCAGAATACAGAACCAATTGCTGGTCCATATTGGCCACCGCTGGGGGGCCTGACATACCAAGCTGCGTTGGGGGCCTCTGAGATAACTTCAGGAATAACCGACGTTGGTTTCGCGGGCGCTGAGGAACTCGCACTACCAGAACTTTTAGCAGGCTCTGTCGTACTGGTCGCTCGATCACTTGGGGTGCGAGTTTCGTTAGGCGTCGATGTCGCTTTCGATGTTACAACGGACGCTACATGTGTGCGATGATCATTGGTCGTGGTAACGGCAGCAACTTCGTTTGCAAGCTCGTTAGCCGATTCGGTTCCCTTTAAGTCAGCCGAAATTGGAAGTGAATATTCTTCGCCATTGGCCGGTATGCGAATCGAACCACCGCATTGCGGACACTTGCCCCGTTTGCCGGCCAGGAAGTCCTTAACATGCATCGGATGTTCGCAAAGGTGACAGAGAAACTTGAGTCCCATGGTTTATCTGATCAAGCGTTGAAAATGTGGATGTTAATGAGCAACGGGTAAAGGGGGCGGGCAAATCTAGCGATAAGTGTTATGGCAATTGGTACAAGCTTGGCTCATTTGCCCCACAGCTTGTCTCGCCATATCTGCGTTCGATGTTTTTACTGCTTGAACGACTTCGAGAGAAGCGGCCAGCATTTTTTCACTATGGACGCGATAGTCACTATCGTCTGCGTCGGGCATGCCCTCCTTCAGCAAAAGTGCTGAATAAGCAGCCATCAATTCCGCATAACGCAGAATGTCTTCGCTGTTCTCTTTGAAGGCTCCTGCGTTGGCTGTCATCGGTGTCAAGCTTTGTTGATGGGCCACATCACAGAGCTTCATCAATGGTTGACGATCGACAATTTGCTCCCAGCCTTTGGGCTCTTCTGGCGGCGGCGCTGGAAACTCTGAGCCATTAAGCATATCGCCTAATTCTGTGAGGCGAGTTTTGGCTTCATTGTACGCTTGAGTTGATCCGACTTTTGCATTGGCAGCCATTTGAGCAAATCCTTCTTTGGCAGCGAGAGCCGACTTTTGCCAACGAACTTGTCCCGGGTATTCGGCCACAATTCCGAAGAGGATTGCTAACTCAGAAAATTGCAGTCGAGCATCGGTGAAACCACCCGCTGCGAATTTCGATGGAGTTGTAACGATTTGATCGAGTCGAAGTTTCGTTTGCTTCACTTCATCTTCGATCGTGGTTGTAGAAATGTACTTGGCCCAGCCTTCTTGTGATCCGCCATCAACAGAAATGGTGGGCGTATTATTCGACATCGCATTACCACCCGAGTTGGACGAGGGTGTTTTGCCTTGATCTTTTTTGGCTAGCGAATTAGCGGCAGGTAGTTTGCCTTCTAAAGCGGTGGCTACATCAACAAAGAAAACATCTTTCGACGCTTCAGCATCAAACTTCGGTGCCTCAGCTCGCTTCGGACGACGCACAACTTGTTGCGCCTCGAGCGGAGTCGTGATGGCAAACAGAATCGCCAAAGACCATGCGATGTTTTTACAGGAAATACGATGGTAACTCATGATTGCTGTCTTGAGACGAAAAAATGAGAAAGTGGTGTCGAGCCTTAGTTCGTCCCGTGGGGCGGAACCTCAACAGGCCCATACTCCGTGGGCTCTTGGCCTTATGGTAGCTCGTTATACATTGTAACCTAAATAGGGTGCGAATAACTACGCTTTCAGCCTCCCTTCTGTCGCAAAGCAAAGGTACTAGGGTGGGGATGTACGAACAAAACGATCAATATCTCCTACAGTTGCAGCGCAAGGCGATGGCTTGTGATTGGGAAGTCCTGCTCCCTAAAAACTCTCCCGATTTTGCCGCCGAAGTTGCCGTTGAGGCTTTAGGCTTGCTGGAGAGGTTAGAGAATTGCTGGTCGATCTATCGCCCGTATAGCGAACTTTCTCGGCTCAATAGCCAAAATTCGGTACGGCAATTCGGTATTTCCGACGATGTGTGCGAATTGATCCTGGCGGGGATGGAGGCCTATCAATGGACCAATGGCGGGTTCGATATTACCTCCGGGTCGCTTACGGACGCTTGGGGGTTCTCCAGGCAAAAAGCGAGAAAACCTGACCCGGGTGAAGTCGAAGAGGCACTCCAACGAGTAGGCACTAGTCATATCGAGCTCGATGTGGGCGCAAAGCAGATCAGTTTTCGGAAGCCTGGTCTAAAGATTAATCCCGGTGGAATTGGTAAAGGCTTGGCTCTCGAAAGAATCGCTTCTTGGCTGAGCGATAGCGGACTGGAAAACTTCCTGATTCATGGAGGAAAGAGCAGCATTCGAGCCTTCGGTGAAAGACGCTTAGGATCGGGGCTGGGCTGGCCCATTGCCCTTCGCAATCCCGCTAATCCGGACCAGGTTTTAGGGAAAATACATCTTCGCAATCAGGCGATTGGAACAAGCGGTCATGCTCACCAATTTTTCCATTACCAAGGTGTACGATATGGGCATGTTATTGATCCGAGGAGTGGCTATCCGGTGCAAGGCGTCGAATCCGTAACCGTGATCGCTCCCGATGCCACGCTGGCGGATGCTCTGGCGACCGGCCTATATGTTTTGGGGCCAAGCCAGTGGGAGCTCTTTGCCCAGCGGTACCCGGAAATTGGCATTATTGGCTTAATCCCCGCCCGTAGATCCGGAACGGTCGACATTCAATTGTGGAATATCGATGAAGGGGCCTGGGAGACCGTTTGACACTAAACCTTGGGCCACTAAAATGAAAGTGGATTGGATTTCCGACGTGCTGGTCCCGGCAATGTCCCCTCGTTTCGGTGGATGATTGACCTGCTTTCGCCAGCTGTTGGAGCATGCAGTACAGCTGACAAGCCGCTGCGATTTTGCGGCACAAGCTCCTGGATACCGTTTTCCGTGGACCAAAGTTGCTGCCCCTGCATGATTCTCTTTCAGCATTTCTAGCGAAAGGTCACCCTATGCTTGGATGGATTGGTTATCAAGAATTGTTGATCATCATGTTGATCGTGTTAGTTCTCTTCGGAGGCTCGCGATTACCTTCATTGATGAGAAACCTTGGCCGCAGTGCCAACGAGTTCAAACGCGGTATGCGCGATGAACCCGAAGCTGACTCCAACGGAACAAACGAAGAGAAGTAAGTCGATCGAATCGCTGTGCCGTTTTGTGCGGCAGTGAGTTTCGAGACTAATGTGTTGACTCGTTTCTTGTTGGGATCAAGCCATGTTTAATTTGGGACCTGCCGAGATGGTTGCCTTTGGCATAATCGCCATCTTGCTATTTGGCAGTAAGCTTCCCGAGGTTGCCCGCAAACTTGGGGGCAGCTATCGGGATTTTCGCAAGAGCATTGGGGACTTCCAACGTGAATTTCAGAATTGGGATCGCGATCCACCCCCAAAGCCTGTGCAGCGAACCTATGAAGAGCAAACGCCTTCATCGATAACATCGACACCAAAGTTTACGCCACCGCCACCGGATGAAGAATGACGAAATTCGAGGTCGGGTGACTGGCCATGTGAATCGCACGCAACACCATGCCTAAAAAGCATGGTGTTTGTTTTTTGTATTTGCCCTAAGCTCTCCATTTTACATCTCTTGTTCTATGGGTAACTCAAAACGCATCCCCTATTTCACTTTGGTAAGCTCTGACGATTCCGCAGGATTTGTTGATTGTATCGATTGTCAGGCGCCGATAACTCTCCATAGCCAGGGATTGCTGTTTACACGTAAGCCAGAAGCTGCTAGTCGGCTTCGACCCCCTGGCTCTACACGAAAAGATTGAATCGATCACAACGACGTTATGCGGGGGCATTCTATGTTGCGTTTTCAAGGTTTGGCGTTGCGCGCTTGTGTTTTGCTGAGCCTGTTTTCGACAGGTTGCTGTTGTGTTCAGTCCTCGCCATGCGGAACGGGCTGTGGCCCTGGTGCATGGATGGCTCAGCAGTCGTGTGCTAATGGTTGTGGCGAGTTTTATGTGGATGAATGGTACAATCATCCTCCACAATGCGATCCATGCAATACATGTGGGGACTATGTAGGTGGCTGTAGCCACGGCTCGTGCGGTTGCAGCGAGCCAGCCTGCGTTCCCTTGTTAAGTCGACTCTGGGGAATGCGATATGTGGGACCATGCTGCGATACAGGTTGCTCTTCCTGCGATGGTGGAATAATGCATGAAGGTCATGTTGTGAGCGGTGGTCACTCCACTGGCTGTGCTTCGTGTGCGAGTGGTCATGCCCATGCAGGCCATATGGGGACACCAAGCCACATGGGCTCAGGAGACGGTGAAGTGATTTATGATGGACCAGTTCGTGGCAACACGGCACCAACGCCTGCCAAACCTACTCCAGCCAAGCCACAAGCCGCGCCTAGTGTTGCTCCAATGCCAGACGCTGGTACAACCACTCGCTCGACCTCCCCTGCTCTTCGCAAAAAGAGCTCGATCCAACAAGCTTCCGCTCAGCAACCTGTACGACGCAAGTAAACCAGAGCCGAAGTTCGAGAAAGCCTTGAAAAACTAGGATTTCGTGAGGGCAGCGAGCAAAACTCGATGCCCTCTTGACCTTCCTGGATCTCTGGTCTAAAGTTTTTCAACCCTGGGGTGTGGTGTAATTGGTAGCACGACAGATTCTGACTCTGTTAGTTGGGGTTCGAGTCCCTACACCCCAATTTTTCTTTTCAGCTCATGCGAGCTCTGATGTTTCTGATCGAGGTCCTCGATCCTCTACCTATCGCTCACTGTAGCGACTCTTCGCCGGCTTCTGTTGTTTTCTAGGACATCCAATCCGTTTGGTTTTGCCAGAGGGGACGCCTTCTACTGCATTCATAAAAACACCCTCCAAACCCAAGTCTCTTGGCAGAGTGGGTGTGAAGGGGGGATATGGACGGTCTTGTGAATTGCTGGTCGGTTATCGCCGCGAATCAAAGATCTGTTTTACATCGGCCATCGATAGAATGATGATCCCCCAGATACCAATGGGTAAACCGAGGAGACAGCAGAAATTGCCGAAGTTAATGGCAGCCAAAATACAAGCGACCAGGGCGAAGACCCAATTTTTGAAGCGGGCCATCATAATGCCCCCCGAGATAATCGCGAGGTTGATGAGAATGAAAATCGATTGGATCGTGGCGGCGACTGGCCCTCTACCCCCTTGCTGAAATTGCCTTAACCACTCCGGTGCGTTAGGATCGACGGCTGGCGGATCCAATACGACTGCGAGCAGCACACTGAAGATGCTCATCAACAAACCCAAAGAGCCGACTACGATCAAGGCAACCGCAGGGAGTATGACTTTGATATTGGATGGCGGCGGAGCGGGGGAAGGTGTTTGGGAGGTATATGGACTTGTATATGGATTGGGTGAATCAAAACCGTTCGACATTTATGGCTCCTAGGTAAGTATGCTCCATGGAATAGGGTATTCCGGCGCGGGCATTCTACAGGGTTTGGAATTCACGTTAACAGTACCCAATCCCATTTGTTCGTAACAAAACAAAAACTCCCGCTCAAAACGGGCTGAGCGGGAGTCTGATTCGGTCATTACTGATGCCTGGAATCCAGCGGTTTTAGTCCTCGATGTAAGTCTCGAGAGAACGAGCCAATTGATAGAAATCACTGTTTGTTTCGATGTATCGAACCTTGGTCACTAAGGTGTTGGGATCGACGAGTGTTTCGAATGGAACATACTGAATGTCGAGTTGTCCAGCGACAGATACCATGACCCCGCTGAGTTTCTTTTCCACCAATGCACGGAAGGCACCGACACCAATCTGTGAACCGAGCATGACGTCAAAGGCAGTGGGGCGAGCACATCGCACTTCATAACCAAGCTGTAGACCGGTAACTTTTTTGCTCTTGCCGGTTTTGGCTTTGTAGGCATCCATGATGAGCTTACTGATCATACGGCCCAAGTTCACATTGGCAATTGAAATATGCCCGTGATCGTCGCGGGTTACGCCCTCCAAGTATTTGGCTGGCAAGTATTCGGCGAGGCCTTCGGCGAGAACGATGACACCATATTCGCGTCCATCAGCATCTCGCTTTTGCATCAGCTTGACAACGCGTTCAACGACCTTATCGACGTGCATAATGGTTCGTGTTACCGACTTGCCCGAAACTGGATCGGTAACGGTTTCGCTGCCGCGCAACGAACCGACAATATCCTCGACGCTCAATACCATACAGGCTTCGCCCGCGATTGCGGCACCATACGCCAACCAACCGGCGCTGCGTCCCATGGTTTCGGCAACGAAATACGCGCGTCCTGCTTCCGCGTCATGATTGAGGTTTCGAATTTCCGAAGCCAACGTCTCAGCTGCTGTGAAATATCCGAAAGTGAAGTCGATACCCATGTAATCGTTGTCGATGGTCTTGGGCAAATGCACGACCGGCAGTTTCTTCGAGCCTTCGGGAAGCAAATCCTGAAACATCTTCATCTTGTTGGCGGTCTTGAGGGTGTCGTCACCACCGATCGAGATCAACGCATCGGCACCCAAGGACAGCAAACCTTCGTAAACTCTCTTCAGGGGTGCGGATCGCTCTAGGTCTTTTAGATGCTCGGGGGCAGAAACAGCTTTTCCGGGATTGGTTCGAGCTGTACCGATCATGATGCCCTGAGAAGTGCGGGCATGATGCAGTTTGGCATGATCGAATTTGAAGTAGTCTTTCCCTTCTACCAGCGGCTTGTTGGAAGTGTAATCAATCAGGCTGCTATAGCCGTGCTTAATTCCCAGCACTTCAATTCCAGCATTCATAAACGAATAGGCCGCGGTTGAAATAACCGCGTTAGCTGCTGGGGCTGGCCCACCCGCAAACAAAATCGCAACCTTCTTAATACCCGATGTGTTAACTGCAGGCATGAATCCCTCACTCCCGAAATCATCCAATGAACTATTTGCTTAACAATTCTCTTTCGACCCATTTGGTGTCCACAAGTCCTTGCACAAAGTCGTTGTGCGACAAAACTTTCTTGTGGAAGTCAGCGGTCGTGCTGATACCTTGAATTTGTAGTTCCGAAAGGCAACGCTGCATACATGCAATCGCTTCATCTCGGTTCTCTTTGAATACGATCAATTTTCCAATCATCGAGTCGTAATATGGTGGTACGACATAGCCAGCTGAAACATGCGTATCAAAGCGAACTCCATAACCGCCTGGAATAAAAATTCGATCGATCTTACCAGGACAAGGTTGGAAGTTACGACTAGGATCTTCGGCATTGATTCGGCATTCCATCGCAGCGCCGCGTGGCACGATTTGCTCTTGCGTAAATGGCAATGGTTTTCCGGAGGCAACGGCAATTTGGGTCTTGATCAAGTCGATACCAGTCACCATTTCGGTCACGGGATGTTCGACTTGAATTCGAGCATTTACTTCAATGAAATAGAAACGATTTTCTTGGTCCACGATGAACTCGACCGTTCCGGCGTTCGTGTAGCCCGCCGTTTTCACCAAGCGAACTGCCGCTTCGCACAGCTCTTTGCGGGCCGACTCGGGAAGTCGCGGTGATGGACTTTCTTCGATGAGCTTTTGATGGCGACGTTGAACGGAGCAGTCACGTTCATGGAGATGACAAACGTTACCGAAATGGTCAGCTATGATTTGCACTTCAACGTGGCGAGGCTTTTCGATGTATCGCTCCAGATAAACACCGCCGTTGCCAAACGCTGCTTTAGCTTCGTTTTGCGCTTGTTCCAGGGCCGATTTGAGTGCGAGCTCATTGGCTGCAACTCGCATCCCTTTTCCACCACCCCCAGCGGTAGCTTTGATAAGAACCGGGTAACCGATCAGACGCGCTGTCTTTACTGCGTCTTCTTCGTTTTCAATCAAACCTTCGCTACCCGGAACCACAGGGACATTAGCCAATTTGGCCATTTGCCTTGCTTGGTTCTTGTCCCCAAGTTTCTCCATGGCTTCGGGAGTTGGGCCGATGAAGTCGATGTTGCACGAGCGGCAAACTTCGTTGAAGTGACTGTTCTCGCTCAAAAAACCATAGCCGGGGTGAATGGCATCGACATTCCCAATCTCCGCCGCGCTGATGATCTGGTCGATCTTCAAATAGCTGTCGATCGATCGGGGTGGGCCAATACAGATCGCTTGGTCGGCGAGCCGAACATAGGGAGCGTCTTTATCCGCTTCGCTGTAGACGACAACAGTTTCGATTCCCAGTTCACGACATGCGCGCTGAACGCGCAGCGCAATCTCGCCACGATTCGCAATAAGAATTCTGTTATACATGAATCTAAGGTTATCCGCGGGTGTCTACTTTGAACAACGGTCTACCAAAATCGACCGGCTCTTCGTTACCGCAAAGGATTTCAACCACTTTGCCTCGGACTTCAGCCGGAATTTCATTGAAGACTTTCATCGCTTCAATGATGCAAATGGTCGATTCTGGTGTGATGGATTGACCGACCTTAACGAAAGAATCGGCCTTTGGATTTGGGCGAAGATACAATGTGCCAACCATCGGCGATTTGATGGTTACGATATGTGGACCATCCACGGCAGCGGGTGCTGCTGACGCTGCTGCCACGGGCGCAGCTGTTGGAGCGGCAGCTGCTGCGGGTACTGCAAATTGCGGTGCAGGCATCGCAGGTGCGGCCATCATGGCGACTTCTTGCGGTCCACGGCAAATACGAATGCGTTGACGAAAATGACGCAAATCGACTTCTCGCAGATCATGCTCCTTCATCAGTTCAACCAAGCTGCGAATTCTCTCGACGCTGAATACATCATCAGCCTGTGCTTCTTGCCCTTGGTTATCACCTGAGTCTGTCATCCGCAAGTACTCCCCGTATGAACCGGTTCGCGTAAGAAATGAATCATTTATTGTTTGTTCATAAACGAGATAAGTTGTCCTAACCCACTCGTCTCTTAAGACTGCCGATCACCAACACTTCGTTACCATGGATTCTAAATCCTTGGGAAGTGTGGACAAAACCCGACAACCATCTTTGGTGACCAACACATCATCCTCGATGCGGACGCCACCCCAACCAGGAATATAAATCCCCGGTTCGACGGTGACTACCATACCGGGCAGCAATGGTCGTCTTTGCTCTAACCCCATTCGAGGTGATTCGTGGACCTGCAAACCGATCCCGTGACCGAGTGCATGTCCGAAATGCTTCCCGAATCCCCCCTTTTCGATTACGTCACGTCCCGCTTTGTCCACATCACAGGCAGCGATTCCCGGCCGAATGGCTCGAATGGCAGCCTCGTTCGCTTCCAAAACAAGACGATAGACCTTCTCAAATTTGGGCGGGATTTTACTGGTCACCAATACCCTGGTCAAGTCGCTGATGTACTCCCCCTCCCTGGCCCCCCAGTCAATCAACACAAAGGGCTCGCTCCCAATTTTCACATCGGTGGGCGTCCCGTGCGGCAACGCGGCCCGCGGACCAACTCCAACGATTGGCGGGAAACTACACCCAATGCCTCCCAAGGCCCGAATTTCATTCTCTAGCTGATGGGCAACGTCCCGTTCGGTCTGGTCAGCCCGTAACCCCGCTCGGACGATCTGAAACGACCGCTCGGCCATCTCAATCGCTCGCTCAATTCGTGCGATTTCTTCTCTATCCTTAATTTCCCGTAAACTCTCGACATGACCCGCTGAGCCATGAAGTGAACAACTCGGCAATTTGCTTTTCAGGATTTCATAGCCAAATAACGCCATATAGTGGGATTCTACCCACAGTTCGTGGCATTTCGCTTTTGCCACTTGGGCGGCAGTGGCTTCCAGCAAGGTCGTGTCAGGTGTGCGAATGAAACATTCAAGTCCCGGGCACTCGCTTTGGATTTGCTCTTCATACCTCGGATCGCTAAGCAGCAAGAACTTTCCTTGATGAACCCAGAGATAGGTGCTGTCGCCAGTGAAACCGGTCAAATATGTCACATTAGGAGAATGAGAAACCAAGAAAGATGAGACGCCATTTTGTTTCAGATGGCGAACCAATTTTTGTCGGCGGCGTTCGAAATCAAAGGTCATTGGCACAACTCAAGATGTACGAAAGAGCAGAGTGTACGCATTCACTCACGATATGTTGTAGATCGGCAAGAGTCCCTACAATATACGGTGATCAAACATGTTGCATCCCCAATCACTGACCGTTGCGAACAAAAGTTCGCGCCGCTCGGCAATTGAAATGTGATAAGAACGAAGGTTGGGTGGCTGCAATCGTAGTCGCTCATTACAGGTGAGGTGAGAGAAACATGGCAGCAAAAACTTTCGGTACAGAAACCACCGTTGAGACATTTGATCGAGACGTGTTTGAAGCTAGTGAGCACAAGATTGTCATCTTGGACTTTTATGCCGATTGGTGCCAGCCGTGCCGCATGTTGGCCCCTGTCTTGAAAGATGTGGTTGAGGCCAGGCAAGAACAATTTGCGTTGGTCAAGGCGAATACAGAACAACTCCAGGATCAAGCCAGCGCGTTTTCCGTACAATCGATTCCTGTACTCTTCGCGATTTCAAACAAGTCTGTTATCGATCGCGTCGAAGGCCTGCTCACTCAAGCTCAACTGAATCAATGGCTCGATTCTTTGGTGATTCAACAACGGTTTGTGCAGGCCTATGCACTTGAAGATACAGATCCTCAAGCTGCACTTAAGGTCTATCAAGAAATTGCGGGGCTTGGCAATGTGGCAGATGAATTAAAGATCGCCATCATGAGAGCTGCCTACAAAGCGGGAGATCTGGAAACAACAACGCGTATCATGACCGAACTTGAACGCCGTGGATTCCTAGAACCCGAGGCAGAAAAAATCAAAGCCCAATTGAAGCTCGTGCATTCGAACTCAGCTGATATTGATTCGCTAAAAAAGACAGTCGAGCAATCACCTTCCGACTTTGGAACGCGACTCGAACTAGCCAAAGCGCTCGTCGCAACACGTGATTATGAAGGCGCACTCCAGCAGGCCTTGCATATTGTTCAGCTCGATCGCCAGCAGACTCGTAAAGCAGCTCAAGAGCTGATGGTGGACATCTTCCGAATTCTGCCCGAAGGGGATGAACTGATCGGAAACTACCGCCGAAAATTGGCGATGGCGATGTACTAATCGATGCTGCCGAGCAACCGTTTGGTGGCGACAACGACGTCGGGTTGACGCATCAAGGATTCGCCAACGAGCATGGCTGAAACTCCATGTTCGTACAACATTTTGGCTTCGTGCGCGTGGTAGATGCCACTCTCTGCCACAACAACGCGGTCTGGCGGAATCTGTTCCTTAACGCGAATTACGTGCATTAAATCCACTTCAAAAGTTCGCAAGTCGCGATTGTTTACTCCAATTAACTCGACTCCCGTTTCAAGCACGGCCGACAAGTTGGCTGGGTCGTATAATTCAATAAGGGCCTGCATGCCGAGCGAGCGAGTGTATTGATAGAGGGATTTAAGTTCTGAGGGTGACAGACATTCGGCAATCAACAATACGGCATCGGCCCCTACGGATCTCGCTTCGGCGATCTGAATCGGATCGAGGATAAAATCTTTGCGAAGCAGTGGAATGTTGACTGCTTTTCGGATTGCAGCGAGATACGCCAACTCGCCTTGGAAATAATGCCGATCGGTCAATACGCTTAAGCAGCTGGCACCGGCAGATTCATATTGTTGACCGATGGTTACTGGCTCAAAGTCGGATCGAATCAAGCCTTTGGATGGACTCGCTTTTTTGACTTCGGCAATCAAACGGATGTTGCCAGGGATTCGCAAAGGAGCGACGAAATCTAGCGACGGAGGCACAGCTTGGCCGCGGTGCTCCATTTCCGCAAGTGAGCACTGCGCGTACAACGCTGCTATTTCGCTGCGTTTGGTGGCGACAATTTTGTCGAGAATGGTATCTGACATAGATGAATTAGTGCTTGAAGTGGCGGCGGCCTGTAAAGATCATCGGAATTCGGTGCTGGTTGCAGGCTGCAATAACTTCATCATCGCGTTTCGATCCACCAGGTTGAATGATGGCCACAATCCCTGCCGAAGCGGCACGTTCAATGGAGTCAGGGAATGGGAAAAATGCATCGGAAGCGAGAATGCTGCCGCCGACTCGTTCCCCCGCTTTTTCAATCGCGATTTCAACGCTGTCCACACGGCTCATCTGCCCTGCTCCAACCCCGATCAACGCGGTGTCTTTCGCGAGCACAATGGCATTGGACTTCACATGCCGAACCATTTCCCAGCCAAACGCGATGTCATCCCAAAGTTCATCGGCAACATGCACATTGGTGACGGTATTCCATTGCAACGGCGATGGTGGCAAGACATCCGCCTCTTGTACAAGCACTCCACCGCTGATGAAACGGTAAGTCAATTCTCGCTCCAACGGTGCAATGTGTCCCACTTGCATAAGACGGATACTGTCGCGCCATTTGGGTTTCGAAGTCAGAATGCCTACCGCGCTCGCTTCGAAATCGGGAGCTACAATGGCTTCAATAAATCGACCTGGCTCAGCCAGAACTTCGGCGGTTTCTTCATCGACAGTGGTATTGAAACCAAGGACAGAACCAAATGCACTTACTGGATCGCCATCGAGTGCTTTGCGGGCTGCCAACGATTGTCGATGCGATGCGGCAGCGCCACATGGGTTATTATGTTTGATCACCGCACAAGCGGGTTGTGAAAAGGCCCGCACGATGGACAACGCTGCATCGAGATCCAAAAGATTGTTATACGACAGCTCTTTGCCGCTGACTTGTCGAGCGTTCACTAGGCCCGTGCCGCGTGTTTTCGAAAGTTGGTACACGGCCGCTTTCTGGTGTGGATTCTCCCCATAACGCAATGTTTGTTTCCGTTCCATCGAAACGGTCAACGAAGGGGGGAACTCGCCCGACAGAATATCTCCACGCATATATTCGGTGATGGCCGCATCGTATGAAGAGGTCATAGCGAAGGCTTCTGCAGCCAATCGTCTTCGGGTCGTTAATGTGGTAAAACCTTTCTCTTCGATCTCATGCAATACCACAGCATACTGCGTGGCGTTGGTCACAACGGTCACAAATTCGTGATTCTTAGCTGCCGCCCGAATAAGACTTGGACCACCGATATCAATTTGCTCAATTGCTTCTTGGCGAGTCACGCCACGCTTGGCAATGGTCGCTTCAAATGGATATAGGTTAACCACAACCAAGTCGATGCTAGAGATGTCAAGCGTCTGCATCGCTTGCAGATCTTCCAGTTCGTTACGACGAGCGAGGATACCGCCAAAAATTTTGGGGTGCAGCGTTTTAACCCGGCCATGCATGATTTCTGGGAAGCGGGTGTACTGCGAAACATCGGTCACTTCAACGCCATGGTTACGGAGAAACTCTGCCGTTCCGCCAGTGCTAAAGATGTGGACACCGGCTCGCTGCAAGCCTTGTCCGAGTTCTGCCAAACCCGTCTTGTCACTAACACTGATCAACGCACGGCGAACTGGCAAAGAATCACTCACTGGCAGACCTCATATCAAGGAGCGAACGAAAAACGTCTCGAGTCAAGATTGTAACAGGCTGGCGATATTCCGAAACGGCTGCTTGCAGATGGGACGTTATCTCTGCGGTACGAGTGGAAAATTTCGTGCCAAAACGCCAGAAATCGCGGAAAAACTGAGGCAAAACGAAGATTGCCACGCGAACGGGTGAGTTCTCGCGTGGCAATTTGGGGCTTTTGTTTCGAATTTTCACGAAAATCGGTGCGGATTTGGATTAGCCATTTCCGAATGGATCATCACCTGCTGGAGCTTCCATTCCCGCATCTCCATCGCCAAATGGATTGTCAGCTCCAGTGTCTCCGTCACGCTTGATTTCGGGCTTGGGCTTCTCCTTCGGTTCTTTTTCGGTCGCTGCCGCTTGAACGTTTTGATGAATCAGCGGAGACTCTGCCCCCTTTTGGGCCAAACATTGAATGGTGCCGTTGGCGGCAATCACATAGATGCGATCCGAGACTGGATTGGCCAAGCCGTGCACAAGTCCTGAACCAACCGTTCCGACAAGTCCGCCCGATGCGAAATCGTAGGCAGCGAGTTGACCTGATTTGTTGCGAACGAAAACTCGATCTTTGGTGACCGAAAGAACTTGCTTGATCCCCTTGATGCAGGTATCCCAGCCAGCTAACACCGCTCCGCTATTGGCATCATACGCCAATAATTCACCTGGATCTGACACGACAAAGATCCCGTTCTGAGCGACTAAAGGTGCAGAGTACAGCACCGAGCCGGTGCTTGTAACCCACTTGATATCGCCACCCGCCATTGGGTTGATACGGAAAATTTCGCCGCTGCGTGAACAGACAATGAAACTATCTTCGTAGGGAACTGGAGTGGCGAAAATCGGTGATTGGGCTTCCAAACGAGCCGTAGCCACAGGTGGGATCGGTTTTGAATTGGCTTTTTCCGACGGATCAATCGTGAAGAAAAACACGAATCTCGGTTCCACGGGAACTGCAACCACATTGAGATTTCGGTTGACACCGGAACGGACAATCGAGCGACCACCATACACAAATCGGCTCGGTTCCCGAGTGCGGTCTGCTGTTAGATAACCGATGAATTTACCCGTAATGGCTGGAATGAAAATTCGGCCGTTCAGTTCACCCGCCGCCGATCCGGGAGCATCTTCACAACGGAAAGAAAACAACGATTTGCCCGTTTCTGTTTCCAAGGCATAAATCGTCGATCCGTTAGTCACGATGACATGTTTATCATTCATCGTTGCAGGAAAAGTAGGCTGGCTAGTTTTGCCAACCTGAGTCATCCACAACGACTTGCCCGTCTCTGCATCCAACATTTCTAGCGAACCATCTGAAGCAGTTACCAACAAGAAAATGTTGGGGCTTGTTCGCTCGGTGATCACAGGTTTGAGACCAGCAAATCGCATTCGTTTTGCAAGAGTCTCGGCTTGGGCTTTGGCCCCGTCGATTCCAATCGGTTTGCCATCAGCTCCAAGGGTATTGGTATCCAGAACAATTTGTTTTCCTTCTGCGGCCAACTCGATGGAGGTCTTGGCGGGAGCAGAGGATTGCCAAATCATGACCGAAGTCTTGGAAGGTTCTTTGAGGCTGGTGTGCAATGCGGCGGTCCAGCGTGGCTCAAGTCCAAGTCGCCCCGCTTCTGCGGTGGTCAATTGACCATAGGCAGTGGTCGAAGAGAAAAGGGCGATCAACGTCCAGATCCAACCGAGCGTATTTCGAGTCATAATTGATTTGACCAACGAGAAAACTGCATAGGAAACGGGATACCGACTACCCTCCAGCAGGCCCACGATGTTGAGTAGGCCTGTGGATAAAACTGGGGTGGTCCAACCCTAATATAATTGGCCAGCACCCGTCCGGCGAGGTAAATTTTCCCTAGAAAGCTCATCTTTCGCAATGTGAATGAGCGT
>Ga0075158_10000472_pt1 | contig 33011 bp, 25 predicted proteins | sample JI91814BDNA_FD_70968 | JGI IMG/M metagenome (GOLD analysis project Ga0075158, IMG submission 70968) | Wastewater effluent complex algal communities from Wisconsin, to seasonally profile nutrient transformation and Carbon sequestration -... | ecosystem: Engineered > WWTP > Effluent > Algae... | reverse complement strand
TATTCTTTACCACAGTTGGGACAATTGATCGTGAGCACTTCAAATCTCCATTTTGGTTGCTGGTTCAAAGAAAAACGGTCGGAGCTACAGGCGTAACTCCGACCGAAACTAGGCGCGAAACCGCTTTTTTTTGGGCAATATCGGTTAGTGTTTCTCGATTTTTCCGTTTTTCAAGTCCAATAGATAGGCGTCCAGAGCGCGTTTGATAACACCGCTCATCAAAAACACACCGATCAAGTTAGGAACAGACATCGACAAGATGAGCATGTCGCTAAACTCCATGATCTTGTCAGCAGAAACAATCGATCCCAGAAAGGTGAATGTAAGAAACAAAATCTTGTATAGAGTCGAGGAACGAGGACCAAACAGAAACACGAAACAACGTTCGCCGTAATACGACCACGAAATACATGTCGAATATGCGAAGAGAATCACTGCAAAATACAACACGTACCTAAACCAATCAAGCTGCTCGTTTTGTGTCACCGCCTTTAACGTAATCTGTGCACCGTTACCATCAGAGGCTAAAGCTTGAACTTCTGGGCTGGCGTGTAAACCCGTGACAACAATCATGACCGCTGTCACCGTACAAACGACAACGGTATCGATAAATGGTTCGAGCAGTGCCACAAACCCTTCGGACATCGGTTGATCTGTTTTGGCGGCGGAGTGTGCGATCGCTGCAGAGCCAGCTCCCGCTTCGTTCGAGAAAACGGCACGCTTTATTCCAATAACCATGACACCTAAAAATCCCCCTGCCATTCCACCTGGCGTGAAAGCCCCCTCAAAGATTTGTTGTATTGCCAATGGGACTCGAGAGAAATTGAGGCCAATCACAACAAAGGCCATCAACAAATAGGCCAAACACATCACGGGAACAATTTTCTCTGCGGTGCGTCCAATCGACTTGATACCGCCCAAGATTACGATGCCCACAGCCACGACCATGAGCAACCCGTAAATCCAAGGATACGTTTCCAAGAACTTTAGGTTTGGGTCTTCCTTGATGGTGTTTAGCGATTGAACAATTTGATAAGAGTTACCGCCGCCAAATGATCCACCAACACATAATACGGCGAACACAATCGCCAATATGCCACCCAATTTTCCAAGCCCTAACTTGGCAAGTCCATCTTTGAGATAGACCATAGGACCACCGAGAACTGTCCCATCAGTACCAACACGACGGTACATTACCGCCAAGGAGCACTCTGCGAATTTGCTCGTCATTCCCAACAGGCCGCAAAGTATCATCCAGAACGTTGCCCCTGGCCCCCCCAATCCGATGGCCGCTGCAACACCTGCGATGTTCCCCAGTCCGACCGTTCCCGAAAGTGCGGAAGAAAGGGCCTGAAAATGCGAGACTTCGCCCGCATTCTTGGGATCGTCATATTTCCCCATCACCAAGTCGAGACCATGTTTGAAGCCTCGAAAGTTGATGAACCCCATTTTGATGGTTAAGAAAACACCGCCACACAAGAGCCACACAACTACAAATGGAATCTTTACACCGACCAATGCTTCTGTGCCGAAGTCAAAGAATAAAACGGCCCCCATCGGATCAACGACGTAATCACCAGCTCGGTTATCAATTCTGCCAATCCATGTTTTTTCCTTCTCGGCCCGCTTCTCTTCAGGCGTAAGTGTTTTCTTAGGAGCAGCCTCCCCGCTCTTCTCGCTTTGATCTGCCTGACTTGCCGAAGATGAAGTTGCTGGCGACGGATTGGCTTCAGTGGATGAGCCACCCTCTGTTGCTGCGGCTGCTGTGGTGCCAGCAGGTTCACTGGCAGCAACTCCCGTTTCTTGTCCCATCACGATCGAAAGGGAGAAGCAAGAAAGTCCACAAACAAGCCCGCACAAAATGGACCAACGCACTACACTGGCCCATTTGCCAGCGGAAGATTTTTTTTGCATGAAACCAATCCTCGACAATTTCGCAATCAGTTGAGTCCGCAACAAAAGCGGAGATCGCGATTTCGTTGGATACCAAAAGAGTAATGAGATGAAAAACGTAACCAATTCGGAGAGGATGTTAAGGGTTCTATTGGAATTCGAACCGTCGGTCAAATCAATTCCCACCCTCACCGAAATAGTTCAATAAATTGGCAATTTTCCAGATTACTTTTTCCGCAAAACCCATACAACTTCGCTGACGTGCGACAGACTACTCGCTTCGGTTTCCAATGGGGCAATAATCGGTGGAAATTGATCGATTTCTACCGCATTGTTCCCTTGTTCGTGCTTACGGAAAAGAAAGAGATACGTTTCGTTTTGCGGACGGTAGTGATGGAAAAAGAGATCGTTCTTGCGGTGCAACAAGCGACGGAGTTTCTCTGTTTGCGTTTGCAATCCAGGGGCGGAACACCCAATTCCCTTGGCGAACTCGCCTGCTGTACCTTTGGCAACCTCTTCTCCGCCGATCTCCAGAACATACTCACCATCGGCCAAACCTTCTACCACTACTTTCTTCGCCAAGGCGGGAGCCATATCCACAGGCATCAATTCGCCCGTTGATCGCAGAGGAAGCGGCAAGCAGGATGCCATTTCTTTCCAGCGCCATTCGTTCGCATTGGATGACTCGATTGCCTCCAAGTTCCACTTGTCCCCAAATGAAATCGGTTTCGTACGTTCGGTACCACTCACCTTCAAAGTGATATTATCCTCGGACAACTCCAACTTGCATTCGCTTGGCACTAAGACATCGGCCAACCGTCGACTGTATTCGGAATAACCTGCCGCATTCAAATGAATTCCATTGGCCGTCCAGTCATTCTTGATCTCTGGCATGACCACCACTGTTAACTTTCGTTCGCTGCCAATCTCCTTCAAAGCATCAACGATCACTGGATAGCGTTCCTTATAGTTCGCCAATCGCAAATCATCTCGGGAGGCTTCAAGAACCGGTGGCAACAACAAGGTGACTCGATAGTTAGCCTTGACTAAATCATCCAACAAACGCCGCATCTGTTGTTTGAAGACATCGACAGTCAAGTTCTTATCAAATGCTTCGTTCATTCCATAGGCAACCAAAACGTGTGTAGGTTTAGCGGCTGCCAAATCTTTCAGGCGACGTTGATAACCTTCTTCATATCCACCAAAAACGGCCCGTGCTCGGCCGCTCGCATCGTCGCCACTCCAGGCCACGTTGCGGAAAGTCACCCCGATATTGGCCGTCCGTGAAACAAGAATCGTCTCCAATTCATCTTGCATCTGCATACGTTCAAACAAAGTCGCTCCCAACAAAGCAACTCGATCGCTCTGTTGAAAGAGCCCAGCTTCCTGAGAAGCGGCATTGGACGCAGTGGCCTCGGATCGGGCCCCTAAGTAACTCACATAGGCGAAATAGAAACCTCGTTCTTCACCCGAATTGGCCTCACGTTTAAGAACGGTTTTGATCATCGCTGGTCCTTCAGCTAGCTCCAACGTCAATCGGACCTCTTGCGAATCGGGTGAAATAGCAGTGTAACTCTCCTGATTATTGGCACGGACCAATGCGAATACACCACCGAGCGGTTGCCGAACTCCCTCAGGTCGCATGCGCAAACGGAACTGATACACGCCCGCTTTTCGAACATCGACAGCCCATTCTCCATTAACAGCTCGATCTCGATTCAAATCGCTTTGATAAGCCACAATGTCCTTGCTGTGCCAATCATGAGCCGTCAAGAATACTTCTTTGTCCGCATCGGTTCCGAGGTGAATGCGTTGGTAATCACCATTTTCTTTCGAGACATCGCTCCAGAACGCATCGTAAAAACGATTAAGCCGCTGAACGACATCGGGATGAGCACTGCTGATGTTCTGCGTTTGTCCTGGATCTTTCTCCAAGTCGTATAGTTCTTCACCGACAAGCCGATAACGTTGATCGGCCACGACAAACTTACGTCTTTTTTCTGGATGATCGATTCGTTGCGATTGAACGACTATGGTGCGATCCTTCCAAGTACTTGCATCGCCATGGAGCAAACCAACTAAACTCATTCCATCGCTTTTCCAACCCTGTGGAATACTCAATCCACAGAGCTCAACCATCGTTGGCAGTAAATCAAAATGTGCCGTCAGTTGTCCAACGTCGCGGGCGGCCCCCAGCTGTTTCGGATAGTGTATGAAGCAAGGAACTCGATGGCCTCCTTCATAAACCGTACCCTTCATGCCTCGCATGCCCGCGTTGTATCCATTCCATTTTCCCTCTTTCACTTCATTGCTCATACCGGCTGCTGTCCCGTTGTCGGTCATGTAGATGACAATGGTATTGTCGAGCTTGCCACTGTTTTGCAATTGCTCAAGCAAACGTCCCACATTGCTGTCGATACAATCGATCATTCCGTAGAACGCTGACATCGGTTTTTCAACGCCTTGATTCGAGTACTTTTGCTCGAACGATTCAGGCACTTTGTAAGGACTGTGCGGAGCGTTAAACGCTAAGTAGCAGAAGAACGGTTGATCTTTGGTTTTGTCCATGAATTGGCCAGCAGCTTGCGCGAACACATTGGTGCAATAACCTGCAACTTGAGTAGGCCTTCCGTTCTGCAAAAAAGTATCATCAAAATAGTCATTGCCCCAATGATCGGGAACTTGGCCGACGCCTCCACCACCATGGATCAACGCTTCATCAAATCCCCGCTCCCAAGGGCGATAAGGTGAATTATCTCCCAGATGCCACTTCCCGAAGATTCCGGTGCGATACCCAGCGGTCTTAAAGGCTTGTGGCATGGTCCAACGCGAGGCATTCAAGAAACTGCGGCCCATTACGGTATGCCAGACACCTCCCCGCATGGCATACTGCCCCGACATCAAAGCGGCTCGTGTTTCGGCACATGTAGGATCGACATGAAAATTCGTGAGGCGAATGGAATCCTTGGCGAGTCGATCCAGATTGGGCGTCTGAATCATCGTGTTTCCATGAAATCCGATATCACCGTATCCTTGGTCATCCGCGATAATCAAAAGAACATTGGGAGGCGTTGCAGCTACTGTGGCCGTCGCTCTAGCTGCCGCTTCAGCGGCCGAGGCATTCGAAAAGCCACTCCTCACCGATAAGAAAACCAAACCAACGAAAAACAAACGAATCCAGATTTGGCTATTGAACTTTTTCATCACAAACAATCCTGATGTATTCCTGATCAGACCAAACGAAACACACGCGATAGTCGGTGCATAACTTTGGATTTTGGGGAGGGGAAAGGGACATGAGTGGTGACAAGTTTCCTCGTCGCGGATCGGCGTAGTATATCCTTCGCTACGCCGTGTCTCTGTAGCTATACATCTCTGTATCTATGACAGATCTCCGTAGCTATACAGCCCCATATAATACCCAACCTTGATCCTCGCTGCTTGTATTGCCCGCGAGAGTTAAGCAAAATTTCCAGGGAAGCTCAGCTCCCGTCTGCACGGGATCAGCAAGCCTCTGTACGCGGTATTTGGGCCCGAAACATAAGGAAAATCGAGTGGATCGCCGAAAGTGGTTGCAACTTTGTTCAGCAGTAGGTGTCGGGTCGGTCGCCTTTCAACGTTCACTCGCCGCACAAGCCGAGGAAAGCGGCAAAATTACCAAAGAAATGGTCGCCAACGCGGCTTGGATTTCCCAACTTGAACTGAGCGAGCAAGAACAAGAGGATTTGGTTCGCTCACTGCAACAAATGTCCGATGGGCAAAAATCCGTTCGCAAAGTTCCGCTGGATGCCGACATTCCGCCAGCGATGGTCTTCTCACCCCACGATCTACTCCTTCCCCCAAATTCGACTTCCAGCGTCGAAGCGGTGTACAAGGTCACGCCTAAGCCCTTTGATGGCGACCTGCCAACCGATGCAGATGAAATTGCGTTTGCATCCGTTGCGAAACAAGCAACTTGGCTGCGGGCCAAGAAAATCACCAGCGTTGAACTCACAAAAATCTATTTGCAACGAATCAGTCGATACGACACCGTACTTCAGGCCGTTGTAGAACGCTTGGATGAACCAGCCCTAAAAGCAGCCGCTTTGGCTGATACTGAACTGGCTAGCGGTAAAGATCGCGGTCCTTTGCATGGCATTCCCTACGGAGCGAAAGATCTTGTGGCCGTTCCCCCGTGGCCAACACAGTGGGGAGCCCCCGCATATCGTGATCAAGTTCGCCCAAACACCGCAACGGTTGCCGAGCGCTTGCAAGATGCTGGGGCAATTCTGATCGCCAAGTTATCGTTGGGTGCGCTCGCTATGGGCGATCAATGGTTTGGCGGAATGACCCGCAGTCCATGGAATCCTCGACAAGGAAGCAGCGGTTCATCAGCAGGCTCGGCTTCAGCCGTCGCAGCTGGCTTGTGCTCCTTTGCAATTGGAAGCGAAACTTTGGGGAGCATCATCTCTCCTTGTCGCCGGTGCCATGTAACCGGCTTGCGTCCTACATTCGGGCGAGTATCACGAGCAGGATGTATGACACTTTCTTGGAGCATGGACAAACTTGGCCCAATTGCCCGTACCGCAGAAGATTGCGCATTGGTCTTATCCAAAATTTCTGGGGGCGATGCCCGCGATCCCGCCACGCGCGAAAGCTCGTTTATCTATCCGTTTGAAGCTGCAGTCGAACAATGGAACATAGGTTATGTCCCTGGCACACTTTCGGACGGAGAACAAAAATGTGTCGACGCATTGAAGAATGCTGGGGCTAAATTAGTCGAAATCAAATTGCCCGATCGTTTTCCGCTTGGAGCGATGGTCTCCACGTTGGATGTCGAAGCGGCCACCAGCTTTGATGATTTACTTCGAACTGGACCATTGAGAGGTTTGGGCGTATGGCCATCGATTTTCCGCGAAGGACAATTTGTACCTGCCGTCCATTATCTTCGCTGCAATCGCTTGCGAACCGAATTAGTACGTGAGGCGGAAGCTATGTATCAATCCGTTGATGTTGTCGTTGGTAGCGACGATTTGGTGCTCACCAACTTAAGTGGCCATCCGAGCATGATCGTTACCGCAGGCACAATGGATCGCCGAGGCAGTCGACGCCCCTGGCCCGTCAAGTTAACCAGTCGGTTTTGGGGCGAGGATCGACTATTGACGATCGCAGCTTGGCTGCAACAACATGTTCCCCCCAGCCCATATGCCCCAGCAGATTTCGACTGGGACGAAGATTAAGCGCACAGCGACCTCGCTCTTAAGCCTGCAATTTCGTACAATACGGGCGTCTTGGAATTACATACTTTTGGCGGAATGGATGGAATAAATGCGTTTGATTGGAACGCTGGAAGGACGAAAACGTGCGGAAGTCTTCGTCGCTTTTTTGATCGCTCAAAAAGTTCGGACCATCGTTGAAACGCAAGCTGGCGCAACGGATGTCTACGAAATTTGGATTTGCGATGAAGATCAGGTTCCATTGGCCAAAGGGGAACTAGAAAAATTTCGCGGCGCTGCAGATCTCTCCTTTTACGAAGAATCACGGCGAAAAGCGGAAGAGGTATTGCGTGAAGAACAACAACGCAAGGCAGCCTCTGCGAAGAACGTTCAAAAGATCCGCTATAACACAGGCGGGGCAAGCGGATTCTGGCCACCTCCAATCACCTTAGCTTTAGTGGTCATTGCTTCGCTGGTATCGCTGGCCACTGACTTTGGTTCACCAACGAAAAACAACAGTCTTGGCAACACGCTCGTAAACGAACTCATGTTTATTAGTTCAGCCAACATTCAAGAGCAAGTAGCAGATAGTGGGCGAATCACCACTCCAGCCGCTTCGATTTTGCAAGGCGAAGTTTGGCGAGTGATCACACCGATTTTTCTGCACCTGCGTCCGTTGCATTTGCTCTTCAATCTGTTTGCACTCATCCCATTAGGACGAATCGTAGAACGGGGCGAGGGAACAATTCGTTACTCGATGTTTATCTTAGCCGCAGCGATAATCCCTAATCTCATGCAAGGCCTCCTTCCGCCAGCTTGCTTTGGCAGCCCATTGTTCGGCGGTCTCTCTGGAGTTGCGTATGCTCTGTTCGGTTTTCTGTGGGTCAAGACAACGTTGCAACCGCAAATGGGAATCTATTTTCCAACATCCACCATCATCCTCATGATGCTATGGCTTGTGCTGGGCTTCACGGGACAAGTGGGACCTATCGCCAACATGGCGCATCTAGGCGGTCTATTGGTTGGTCTAGCCAGCGGCTGGCTGGCAGTTCAATTTCCTAAACGCTAATTGCACTTCACTCGTTCACATCGCTAAGCGAAGGAAGTTATGCCGCTTTCTCAACTGAATCGGCTACCTTCCGCTTTTAGTATTTCCAAAGTCGTCGATATGCGTTGGCCGTAATGGCAAAGCCATCAGGTACCCGCACACCTTTGCCGCTCAGTTCGCGCACCATTTCGCCCAGCGATGCGTTCTTTCCACCTACTCTGGGGACATCGCTTAAATGCAACTCATTAAAGAAGAGAACAAACTCATTATCCTTAGGATCTTGGGACATTGAGGCTCCTTCCAGAGTCTGAGGATGGGAATGGGGTTGGAATCGAGCGGAGGAAGACTTACAACGCAATCAAGCTGTAGGGCGAAAAGCGTTCCATTTTGTCCGCCAGAGATGAAAAAACACTTCGAATTTGATGTGTAACTCGAATTCCCAAGAATTGGGCAAAATCGGAACGGATTTTGCGACTTACTTTTCGACCAGCGTCTAATCCCCGCCTCATCTCGCTAATCGCACTAAATCCATATGCCAGAAAAAGATTCGTCTATATTCGATCAGATTGCGGAGCAACATGCCCTGAGCCAAGGACGTTGGCAACAACTGTTGTCTCAAGCGCACCAGCGTGATTGCTCAGCAGGTGAGGTACTTTTTGACGAGGGAGACTTTAACCCAAATCTGTATTTGCTTGCTGAGGGACGAGTCGATCTTGCCATGAAGGTTACCGGGCGAGGTTGGGTCAAAATTCTGTCACTTAGCGGCGGGGACATTATCGCATGGTCGGCAATGCTCGGCTCGGGACGGATGACGTGTCGCGCAACTTGTATGACAAGTTGTCGGTTGATCTACTGGCCTCACGAAAAACTCGAAGCCGTTTGTCGTGCAGACACAGAGTTTGGATATACCTGGATGAAATTTTTGGCAACAGCTCTTTCAAGCCGATTATTGGCGACGCGACTACAACTGCTTGACCTCTTTTCAGCAGACGAGAGAGGACGACAGTAATGGAAGCAAAGGACAATGAGACTAAACTCTGGCTTGATCGCTGTGAGTTACAACGAATTTTCGACGTGCTGATTGATGACGGCTACGAGATTGTCGGTCCGACCATAGAGCAAGGAGCGATTGTTTACGATCGAATATCATCGTCCAACGATTTGCCGAGAGGAATCAGAGACCAACAGGAACCAGGAAAATACCGTTTGCTAAATGCGGGAGATGAGTACTGCTTTAGCTTTGCAGTTGGCCCGCATTCCTGGAAGAAATATTTGACTCCACCCCTACTCGAATTGTTACGAGTTAAACGTAACGAGTCAGGGTTAGAATTTGCGGAAGTGACTCAGAGGTCGCCTAAATTCGCGTTCTTGGGAGTTCGAGGATGTGAGCTAGCAGCGTTTTCAATACAAGATCGCTTGTGGCTAGATCCCGCACATGTAGACCCTGTGTATCGGCAACGTCGGGAGAATGCATTGATACTAGCCGTAAACTGCACGGCACCAGCGGCAACATGCTTTTGCAGTTCCATGCAAACTGGGCCAGGCTGTAGTTCAGGATACGATGTCGCGTTAACAGAATTGAAAGCGGGATTTGTAATCGAGGTTGGTTCCGCATTAGGGGCGGCGCTTGTTCAGAGGCTACCGGTTCGTGCAGCCACGCATGCTGAGATAGACGAGGCAAAACAAAGCATTGAACAAGCAGAAGCCAGGATCACCAAACAGATGCCGCGGGTGGACGAGCATGCGAAGTTACTGAATAAGCTCAAGCATCCGCACTGGCAAACCGTGGCAGAGCGATGTTTGAGTTGTGCCAATTGCACAATGGTCTGCCCAACTTGCTTTTGCCACTCAGTTGATGACGTCTCTGATCTCAATAACGGCGACATTACTCGCGTGCGTCGTTGGGATTCATGTTTCAACTTGGACTTTAGCCATGCAAGTGGGACGCCGATTCGAGACAATACGGCTTCTCGTTATCGTCAATGGCTGACCCACAAGTTAGCGAGTTGGATCGACCAATTCGGATCGTCGGGCTGTGTAGGCTGTGGTCGTTGCATCACTTGGTGCCCAGTAGGAATTGACCTCACGCAAGAGGTTGCAACGCTGTTGGAGGAGCCCGTCGATGTGTGAGATTGCCCAGTCGCACGAGCAAGGTCGCTCCATTTGGTTACCAAGAGTTGTGGTGGTTGAATCCATTGAGTTTGAAGTAGAGGGCGTCGCCACTTACAGTTTGCGTGAAAAGGATCGTGAAAAAAAATTGCCGCCATTTGCACCGGGGCAATTTAACATGCTCTATATCCCGGGGTGCGGCGAAGTAGCCATCAGTATTAGTGGAAGCAGTCAGGATGGGACATTGTTGCGGCACACCATTCGGCATGTTGGACGTGTCACCAATGCTATTGCTAATCTTCAGCCAAGTTCTGAACTCGGCTTACGTGGCCCCTATGGAACCCCGTGGCCTCTGGCTGAATGCACGGAGAAGGATGTGGTACTGGTTGCGGGTGGCCTAGGCTTAGCCCCTTTACGGCCAGTCATTGACGCCCTCGTGAGTGAACGGCAAAAGTTCCACAAGGTAAATCTGTTCATAGGTGCGAGAACCCCAGAAATGTTACTTTTTGCCAAAGAATACGAAGCTTGGGCCGGAGCGGATATCAACGTTCAAGTGACCGTTGATCGCGATCCACAAGAACTTGGATATCACACTGGTGTTGTCCCACTATTGATTGATCGATGGCAGCCTCGCGGTCCACAAAATGTGGTCGCTATGGTGTGTGGCCCAGAGGTAATGATGGACTATTCTGCTCGCAGTTTGCAGAAGAAGGGTCTCAAAGCGGGGGCCATCTTTTTATCGCTGGAACGCAACATGCAATGTGCCGTTGGGGTTTGCGGGCATTGTCAGCTTGGCCCTGATTTCATTTGCAAAAATGGCCCCGTCTTGAAATATGATCGTGTGCAACATTACTTTGCAGTGAGGGATCTCTAGCAATGAGTAAGCTCCCTCGATTCGCTGTGGTCAAATTCGCATCGTGTGACGGGTGTCAATTGACGTTGCTTGATTGCGAAGATGAGTTGTTGGCACTTGGCGAAGCTGTGCATATTGCGCACTTTGCTGAGGCATCAAGCCATCTAGAAGAAGGGCCCTACGACATCGCTTTGGTGGAAGGTTCCATTACTACGCCTCACGACTTGGAACGCATTCTACAGCTTCGGTCGATGTCTCGAACCTTGATTACAATCGGTGCATGTGCTACCTCAGGTGGCATTCAGGCCCTCAAGAACTTTGCCGATCATCAGGAGTTCCTGAAGGCTGTGTATGCACGACCTGAGTACATCCAAACGCTGTCAACTTCGACACCGATCTCGCAACATGTTAAGGTCGATTTCGAACTGCGAGGATGTCCCGTCGACAAAGTGCAGTTGCTAGAAGTGATACAGGCTTACCTAAGGGGAGTCAGGCCCAAGACGTCCACGGAGTCCGTTTGCCAACCGTGCAAAAGACGCGGGACCGTATGTGTTGTCGTAGCCCAAGGAGTTCCCTGTCTTGGTCCGGTAACTCAAGCGGGCTGCGGTTCAATTTGTCCCGCATTCAATCGAGGTTGTTACGGCTGTTTCGGTCCTGCTGCCGCAACAAATATGATGAGCCTTTCCGAAAGTGTCTTGTTGCAGACCATGACTCCCACCGAAGCTGGGAAATGGCTGCGGAGCTTTAATGGGTACTCGCCCGTGTTCGCCTCAGAGAGTCTACGTCTGTGGCCCCTAACCACTTCGACGAAGTCTCAAAACAATGGTGGAGATACACAATGACGGACAGTGCTTCACCGAATCGAAAGATACATGTCCCCATTCTCACACGAGTAGAAGGGGAAGGGGCACTTAACATTGTGTTGGGCCGAGAGTCCATTGAACGAGTTGAATTGAATATTTACGAACCTCCCCGTTTCTTCGAAGCCTTCCTTCAAGGTCGAAATCACAACGAAGTTGCTGATATCACAGCTCGCATTTGTGGTATTTGTCCTATCGCCTATCAGATGACGGCGATTCAAGCCATTGAGTCAGCCTGGGGAATCTGTATACCTGAACCGATCTATCGTCTGCGCCGACTCATGTATTTTGCGGAATGGATAGAAAGTCATGGGCTGCATATTCATCTATTGCATGCGCCCGATTTTTTTGGCTGCGCAAGCGGATTGGAACTCGCCAAAAAGGACCCAGTATCGGTCCAACGTGGCTTAAAGCTTAAAAAAATCGGCAATCAGGTTTTAGAATTGCTCGGTGGGAGAGCCATTCACCCCATTAGCTTGGCTGTGGGAGGCTTTTTCCGACTACCGCGACGCGAAGAATTATTGCAACTTGTTCCTCATTTCGAATGGGGCTTACAGGCCTCCATAGACATGGTTCGATGGATCGGTGGCTTCGAATTTCCAGAGTTCGATTCTCCGACGGTTTACGTTGCTCTACAAAACCCAAAAGAATACGCCATTATGAACGGGGCGATTGCCTCCTCGGACGGCGCGACAGTCGATGTGGGCAAGTACGAACAGTGTTTTTATGAAGAGCATGTAGAACATTCGACCGCTTTACATGCTCATCGCGTCGGCAATCCGCTTCCCTATCAAGTTGGCCCAATGGCGAGGGTCCACCTGAGTTACGATCAGCTTTCGTCCACGGTGAGAAGTTTGGCCGAGGAAATCGGTTGGCAATTACCCAGTTTCAATCCGTATCATTCAATTATTGCCAGAGGACTCGAACTAGTTCAAGCATTTGAAGAAGGTCTTAGTATCTTGAAGAGCTTCGATTCAAAAGTCGAGGCACGCGTTGCGTATGAAACTGCTGAGGCAAGCGGATGTGCGGCCACGGAGGCCCCCAGAGGTCTTATCTATCATCGATACGACTTAGATCAATCCGGCCATGTATGCCGAGCTAAGATTGTTCCACCCACGTCCCAAAATCAACGTCAGATCGAACGTGATCTTGTTCAAATCTTGCCTAGTATGCTGGCAGAGACTGATGAGAGCATTGCGCGGCGATGTGAAACTCTGATTCGGAACTATGATCCATGCATCAGTTGCGCGACTCATTTTCTGAAAGTGCGCAGGACCAAGGGAGTGGAGTCATAGTATGCAACGTGTTATCGTCGGAGTTGGTTCTCCGCACGGGTTCGATGATGTTGGTTGGACGGTCGTAGATCGACTGAAAATGCGTCGTCGTGATGATACGAAATATCTAAAGGTTGCTAATCCGGTCGACGTCTTGGACTACCTTGGAGAGTGCGATGAATTGATTTTGATTGATGCCGTTTATGATTTAACAGCCAAGGCGATCCAGTGTTGGATCTGGCCTAATCGAATGATCGAGGATGGCGCATATGGCGGCTCACATGGCTTTGGGGTAGTTCAGATGTTAGAGCTAGCTAGCGAATTGCAACTGCTACCTAAGACAGTAAAGATGGTCGGTATTGGGGTCCAGCAAGGCAGTATTTCTGAAACCTGGAAGCGGAATCAAGCTACTGAGATAGAAGCGATCCTTGAGGAAGTTGAAGCGTTTTATGCATGAGTTATCGTTGGCTCGCAGTATTCTTAGGCAAGTAGCTGAGTTGTCTGATGAGTATTCGGATCAGCATATTTCAGCGGTTGAGCTCGAAGTTGGATTGATGTCTGGAGTGGATGCTGACTTACTGGCTATATCGCTGAAACAGGAGCAAGTAGACCTCAAAAGGCCATGGGAGTTCACGATAAAAGTTGTACCGGTTACGGCGTATTGCTCGAGTTGCCAATCGGAATTTCAAATCGATAGCCATGCGTTTATCTGTGTTCGGTGCGGATCAACAGAAGTTGAAGTAACGGGTGGAGATTCCGTACGGATCATGTCCATAACGGTAGAAGACCTGGATTCATAAGGGGATGACATGGTAGGTCGAACGATTGTGGTCCGCCGGGATGTGCAAGCCGAGGAAAAGCGAGAAGCAGATGCGGAACGTGATTTACTCGGAAGCCGTGGAACATTAGTTGTTAACTTGGTTTCGTCTCCCGGTGCCGGGAAAACCAGTTTGCTGGCTGAGATAGCGCAATACTGGCATGGACGACATTCTATGGCCGTATTAGTCGGAGACATTGAGACGGATCGAGATGCACAGCGACTTGCCCCTTTTGTACCAGTAACACAGTTGACCACCGGTGGGGCTTGCCATTTAGAGTTGCCCTTGGTGTATCGCGGACGAATGGCTCTCGGCGATCCACAGGTAGATTTTCTCTTTATCGAGAATATTGGAAATTTGGTTTGCCCCGCTTCTCACGACCTTGGTGAACATCTCCGAGTCGTGTTGCTGAGCGTAACGGATGGCGACGATAAACCAGCGAAATATCCAAAGATGTTTCGCACCAGCCATGCTCTGATTGTCAGTAAATGTGATCTTTTGAACTATGTTCCGTTTCGGACCGAAGAAGCGATCAGAGATGCCAGAGCGATACAACCTAACTTATCGTGCTTTGAAGTGTCCGCGTTGAAGCGTTTGGGGATCTCCGATCTTTGCAGATACTTAGAGAGCGAGAGGTTACGCCGAGTGGGCTCAGCAATACGCGAGAATTCCGATGAATCCATCACAACGTGAGCACGAACTCCGGGATTGGATCGTTCGCAAAGATAACGCTGGGATAGCACTTCATCTTTGGATTGTCGGACAAGTGCAGGGAGTTGGCATGCGACCTGCGCTAACTCAGTTAGCACTGCAGCATGGGATCACAGGCTGGGTGCGGAATGCATTCACACATGTAGAGTTATGGATCGAAGGGGATACCGTAAATGTTCAAGCATTCGAGACGTGTCTGGTGGAGCTTGGTAGGCTACCAGGTCGCGTTGAGATTAAACAGAAAAGTACAGTCCCTGTTATTGGCTACGAAGGCTTTCGTATTTTGCGGAGTGAAATGCACGATTTGGGAGAATCAAGTGAGTTGCCCCTGGATCGCGTTGTGTGTGGAAAATGTCGCGATGAGTTCAACGATGCAAATAATCGCAGATACCGGTACCCACTGATCGGGTGCAATAGTTGCGGCCCCCGCTTCTCCATTCTGAAGTCGATGCCGTTTGATCGTGAGGCAAGTGTACTGAATCGCTTTGTCATGTGTGAAGAATGCGAGCGCGAATACACAAACATTTGCGATCGAAGATTTCATTCACAGACCAATCTTTGTCCACGGTGTGGTCCGCAATTACATGGACTGGAGCGAGGGATAGAGGCCTTGCAGCGCGGTGGCGTGGCGGCTTTGCGCGGAATCGGCGGTTATCAATGGTTGGCGGTCGCTAGCTCAGAGTCAGCGGTGCAATTAGTTCGTAAGCTAAAGGGAAGACCTCGAAAGCCATTGGCTGTCATGATAGGGCATGCAGAACTCGATAACTGGGTGTTGGACGTGTCGATTCGAGAACGGCTCATCGAGCCTGATGGTGCGATCGTAATCGTGCCCAGTAGGGAGTTGAAGCGCAATGCACAAGAGTTGTTAGCCCAATCGGTTCTTAATGAAGTCTCGTCGGTTGGCCTAATGTTACCAACGTCGATGCTGCACGACATGATCGTTGAGAATGTAGGACCAGTCGTTGTGACCAGTGCGAATCTTGACGGAGAACCGATGTGTGTCGAAGCTTCAGAAGTGGAAGCACTCACGAGAGAGATGTTAGGGACGTCGCTGCCACTCATTGACCATAACCGACCGCTTTACAATCGAATCGACGATTCTGTAGTATTGGCGCGGACGAATGGGTTTATCACGGTGCGTCCCGCAAGAGGCTTAACGCCTAAGAGCTGGAATCTGAAAAAAGCAGGACTGAACCTGAACCTTGAGGATCGTCCCACAAAGGTCTTGGGATTAGGAGCAGAGCAAAAAGTATGTTTCGCTTGGAGTGATGGAGCCCAAGTGACGTTGGGTCCATATTTCGGCGACCTTGGATCTGTCGCCATGCAATCGGCTGCCATGCTGCAATGGGATCATCTTAGTGCAATGATGCGGGAAAAGCCGACTGTGGTGGTTCACGATAATCATCCCGATTTTTTTACAACTCAGTGGGCGTTTGCTCTAGAGGTAGAAAATAGCATGCGACGCCATCAGGTGCAGCATCATCGGGCGCATTGGCTGGCGAGTCTTTTAGAACCTGGCTGGTTGAATCGAACTGCTATAGGCATTGTGTGGGATGGGACAGGCCTTGGGGAGGATGGCAAGATTTGGGGTGGCGAGGCCTTTGTTGGTGACTGCCATCGACAGAAACGAGTGGCAACATTGCATACGTTCGGCTTGCCAGGGGGAGAAGCCGCTATTCGAGAACCTTGGAGGGTTGCGGTTTCACTTCTATCTCAAGTGAACTGGAATTACGCAAAGCAACTTTTTGCGGCGCAGCCCATCGGTGCAGTGAAAACAATGCTGAACCAGGAATTGCACGTTACTCCAGCGAGCAGTACGGGGCGTCTCTTTGATGGCGTGGCCGCGATGATCATGGATGCAACAGTTGGTTGTCGTGTCGTATCCTACGAAGGGGAATTGGCTCAATTGCTGGAGGAAAGCTGTGACGAAAGTGAAACAGGTTGTTATCTAATTCCGCTTGTTGATGGAGATGAAAGGACGGACGCGGCTAGGTACATTTGGGATTGGCGACCGATGATTGCGAGAATTGCCGAGGATAAAATCGCGCAACTTTCGAGCGGTAGAATTGCGATGCGATTTCATCGAGCGTTGGCAAACGCTATCTGTGAACTGTTACGATTCTTTCCAGGTCTTCCGCTTACATTGAGTGGTGGCTGTTTTCAGAACCGCGTTTTACTGCGTCTTTTGCAAGAAGCGAAAGTAGATGCAGCACGTTCTGTGGCCTGGCCTGGGATAGTCCCTATCAACGATTCGGGAATAGCGCTCGGACAAGTTATTGCTGCGCTTGTTCAAGACGTGGCCGTGGGCTCACAAGGAGATGTAATGACGGAGATTCCAGAAAAATGTGCTTAGCTGTACCAGGAGAAGTTGTTCGCTGGCTTCAGCGTGAAGTTCCCTTCAGCGAAGCCGAAGTACGATTTGGAGGCATCCTACGTAAGGTGAATATGTTGTGCGTACCTGAGGCAACGGTTGGCGAATACGTTATCGTGCATGCGGGAATCGCCATAAGCAAAATCGATGCCCAAGCGGCCGCTGAATTGCTGTCTCAGGTTTCCGAAATGGAGCTCGACGAGTGGCGGCGAGGAGCGGCGGAATGAAATACGTAGACGAGTTTCGTGATCGGCAACGCTGCCAACTCCTTTGCGAGAGAATTCTAAAAAACGCAACGCGTCGGTGGACGATCATGGAAGTGTGCGGAGGGCAAACGCATGGCTTGTTAAAGTTTGGAATCGAAGAAGCACTGCTTGAACGAGTGCAACTGTTGCACGGTCCTGGATGTCCCGTTTGTGTCACATCGAAAGCTGCGATTGACCGAGCCATTGCAATGTCGTTTATACCAGATGTCGTGGTCGTCTCTTTTGGAGATATGTTAAGAGTACCAGGCGAAAAGCTAAGTCTATTACAAGCTCAAACAGCTGGGGGCCAAATCCATACCGTCTATTCCCCCTTGGATGCTGTGAAGCTAGCGGCATCACACCCCAACAGGAAATTCGTTTTCTTTGCCGTTGGTTTTGAAACAACATTACCTGCCACCGCAATTGCCATACTTCAGGCTGAGAGTTTGGGACTTACCAATTTTTTTGTTCTCATGTCACATGTACGTGTTGCTCCAGCGATGGAGTATATCCTAGAAATGGGCACAACTCACATTGATGGATTTTTGGCTGCCGGACACGTAACGACCGTGACGGGCATAAGTGACTGCCAGGAGTTGGCGGAAAACTACAAAGTTCCGATCGTGGTCACTGGATTTGAGCCATTGGACCTTCTCATCGGAATCGAGCGATGCGTCAAGTTGTTGGAAGCCCACGAACATGGTGTAGTAAATCAGTATCAGAGGGTTGTTTCGGATTCAGGGAACATTCAGGCACAAGCTGTCATCAAGGATGTGTTTGAGGTTGCTGATCAAGATTGGCGTGGACTTGGGTTGGTTCCCGGCGGTGGATTTCGTTTGAAGCCTCTGTACCAACGATTCGATTCCAATAAATTGTGTACTGACTCAGAACTAGCGATACAGAACGCGTATCGCGATAGTGCAAGAAATTTTCCTGAAAACGAATGTCGAAGTGGTGAAGTTCTGACAGGGAGTATTAAGCCTAAAGACTGCCCTCTATTCGGGGTTCAATGTACTCCGCAAACACCGTTTGGGGCGCCGATGGTTTCATCGGAAGGTGCCTGCGCGGCCTATTATCATTACACGCTCTTTGACTCAAGCGGCGGACCAAAGAATAGCTCCAGGAGTCTGTCATGAATCAAGATCACCAAGGTCTTCAGTGCCCTATGAGCACAGTTTCATCTGCTGGCGTGGTCGATCTTGCCATTGGGGAGGGGGCCAAGGCTAGCAGGCTCTTCTTGGATACTTTCATTCACAATCGATTCAAAAATCAAACGCTGCAACGCCGTGACGATGCAGCAATGCTCAACTGCGAAGCCTTGGAATTGGCGTTTACAACCGACTCGTTTGTCGTTGAGCCCTACTTCTTTCCAGGTGGCGATATCGGAAAACTCGCTGTATGTGGAACGGTCAATGATCTATGTATGGTTGACGCAGAACCCAAATGGTTGAGCTTGGGGCTTATTCTCGAAGAAGGTTTTCCCCTGGGTGACTTATCTCGCATTTTGGATAGTGTCGAACACTGGTGTCGGAAAGCCAAGGTGGACGTAGTTTGTGGTGATACCAAAGTTGTGCCGAAGGGAAAGGTTGATGGAATCTTTATCAATACAAGCGGTATTGGGAGACGAGTGAAAACGAATGTTTCATCCGATTCAATAGTCAAAGAAAATGATGTCGTCTTGGTCAGTGGGCCAATCGGCTGTCACGGTATGTCGGTGATGGCGGCAAGGAATCCTGGGTTGGTCGAAACGGATATCGAAAGTGACTGTGGATTGCTGTTACCGCTGGTGCAAACGCTGCGAAATCAAGATGTACCAGTTAAAGCCATGAGAGATGCAACTCGCGGCGGCGTGGCCGCTGTACTCCATGAATGGGCTCGGCAATTCGATGTGTCGATTTCAGTGGATGAAGCGTGCGTTCCAGTTCGAGCCGATGTGCGTGGTTTGACAGAATTATTGGGGCTTGACCCTTTGTTTGTAGCAAATGAAGGCACAATGGTCGTTGTCGTAGATTCTATTTTTGCAACAGCTGCGGTCGAGGCAATGCGTTCCGTCTCCATAGGCGTCGGTGCAACGAGAATAGGAAAGGTACATGCGGGACGACGAAATCCCGTTACTGTGGTGCGCGGCTTAGGGAAAGAGATTCCTTTGCTCGAACCAACTGGCGCTCCGCTTCCCCGCATTTGTTAAATGGGAAATTGCCAGGTAATCACTCTGATGCTTGTTTTTGCAAGCCCACTTGCAACACACTAAATCCACACTGCGATTCTAAAGACATGCACTAGATCACCGTTAAGGGACGATACGGCAAACAGATAAACGGCAAGATCAAGCAGGGCCAGCCAATTGCAGTTTGCAACCAGCTGAGCTTGGCTGAATCATTACGAGTGGGTGGATGGCGTAATCCAGAAACCACGACCAGAATCAACATCAACACGAATAGCAGTTGCTGTGAGTAAATCATGAATCCGACCGCTAGTCCCAAAAAGGCTCTGGCAACCCACACACTCTTGGTACCCAGTAAACCAAAGGTTACGTGACCACCATCGAGTTGCCCCATCGGCACCATGTTGAGTCCAGTAACCAATAGTCCTGTCCAACCTGCCATTAACCAGGGATTTACTTCGTTGTTGAGAGTTGGAAGCGAATTCGCGCCTCCTTCGCGAAACAAATCCGCCAACCATTGAATCAACAGAGGATGTCCGAGAACAAAGCCCTTTTCGGCAACCATGGAAGGCGTAGTTGCCGTAATGACACCAATGATCAAAACGGGGATTGCAATGACGAGACCTGCTAAGGGACCAGCAATTCCAATATCAAAGACCTCGCGTCGATCGGCTTGACGCCCATCCATCGCGATCACCGCCCCAAATGTTCCCAGCGGCGAAATCGGCATGGGTAAAAACAATGGAGGTGTTGCCGCTACTCGATATCGCACCGTCATCAAATAATGTCCCATTTCATGGGCCAACAAGATTGCCAACGTTGCTAAGGAGTAGATCAGGCCATCTTGCCAATGTTCAAGAATAATCTGACGAACCGGTAACAAGCTTCCATAAAACGGCGAAGCAAGCAACGGACCAATGGGGACCCAGTGCGAAACCCCAGCCCAGAACATCGTCATTGAAGTCAACACAAACAGAACGATCGATGTCGTCCAGGTAATTCGAAAACGCTGGCCACGCGATTGGCGCACCGGCTCGGGTACCGGAGCTTCGCTAAGAAAATCGGGAGGAAGATCGCCGCGTCGAATTTCCAATGGATTTATCCTTTTGTAACGCATTCCTACATCGTACGGGCAACACGAACGTTCTTTTCAATCCTCAACCAAATCACCCAACCCAACTAATGCTAACAGTCGCAAGGCATTGGTGGTAGGCGTTGGCCCATTTCGCATTTTATAGTCAAAGACCATTCGGCGACCTTCGGCAGTCTTCTCAATATGTTCTCGAAAATGGACAACTTCGCAACGGGGTTCCAACAAAGGATGCGACACCAAATCGAGATCGTGCGTCGACACGGCTCCAAACGCACCTTTGCTCAGGAGAGTATGCAGCACATGCCCCACCGCGATATGCCGCTCGCGACTATTGGTTCCCTGCATGATCTCATCCAACAAGAACAAAACACGAAACCGATCTGATTTTTCATATTCTTCCGCAATGTCAACCACGAACTTCAATCGTCGCAATTCGGCCATGAAATACGAGATCCCCTGATCCAAGCTGTCGCGAATTCGTATGCTGGTTGCCAAAACCAACGGTGGCAATTCCATTTTAGCAGCGCACACTGGGGCGCCCGTTTTTGCCAAAAGGATGTTAATCCCCAAAGAACGCAGAAATGTGCTTTTGCCAGACATGTTTGAACCTGTAATCAGCCACAACGGCTTATTGGGTTCAACCGCAATGTCGTTCGTCACTCGCTGTGAGTCTCGCAACAGCGGGTGCCCCAATTGAAAAGCCTTTAACTTCTTTTCATGGCTTTCCACCCAAGTTGGCATGCACCACTCGGGATGTTCGAATCGCACAGCGGCGATAGAACATAAGGTTTCAAACTGAGCCAGGGCAGCGAACCACTCGCGAGTGTGCTGACCATATTTTCGTTGCCACCTTTCAAGCAAGGACAACGAGCGATAATCCCAGGCAACCAAGATCTGCAAGGCCAGATAGGGAATGAAGAACAATGGGCTATGTCGAATGCCCGCTAAACCTATTCGCCAATTCAGACTCTGGAACGCGGCTTCCGCATCTCCACCTAATTGCAACTGTTCACGCAGCTTCAAAATCATCTGAGGCGCATCACGCTGGTCGTGTGCAACGCCTTCTCGGGCCACTAATCTCAACAACTCTTGATATTTTTCGACATCTTGATGGCGTGAAGAAATTCGCTGAAAGATCTCATGCAAATGACTGCCGAACCCTACGCTCAACAGCACATTACACAAAACACCCACAATCAAAAAGCCAAGTCCCCATTCCAGTCGCAGCAAACCTCCCGCACTGATTCCACCGAGAATCAACCCCATCGTGATTAAGGCCACGCCCAACCAACTGCAGAGATACAACCAGGGTCGGCTTCCGAGCCAAGGCGGACTAGAAGCCCATTCCACAAAACGCTCAGGAGATGCGGTGCTCGACGCAACTTCTGAACTCAAGCAATAAACTCGTTCTCGAAGATCGATTTGATCGGCATAATAGCCAACGGCTTCTTGGCGTTTTTTGATCTCTGCAACGTTTGGCTCTTCTAAGATCCAATCGAGTAGCAATTGGCGGGCGGGTTGCGTTTCCGCAAAACAGAGCCAATGCATCAAAGAGGCTCGTCCTTGTACGTCCAAATCATCTGCTAGCCCCTGATACTTATCAGCCACTTCGCTCTTCACAACAGGAAGTTGGTCCCATTGCCGATCGAGTCTGGCCAGAAGTCGTTTGTATAACCCGCTCCGCTTTTCGTTTTCCCACAACCGCAATCGAATGTACTCATGCCATGTTATTACGGCCAGGAAAACGATCATGCCCAACCATCCCATGATCGTCCACGGTGCGCGCTGGGGAGACATGGCATAACCTACAAACAACAAACCGGCAGCAACCATGAATACGGCGACACGAATTTGGCTGAAACGCCGATCTTGTTGCAACAAAGCATCGCTCAAGCCTGAGAGTGAAGCTAGTTTTTGCTGATAATGGGCTCGTGCGTTGCTCAAGTTATTCTTTCTTCAATGTCAGCATGTATTCGACTAAGTCCACCAAGCCTTGCTCGTCAAAATTATGATGCAAGTTTTCTGGCATGATGGATTTCTCTTGTTTTTTGAATTCTTCCACTTCATCTCGAGGAAATTTGCGTTCTATACCTTGTGCATCCTTCAGCACAATTTCTTCCTCGGTTTGGCTCACCAACAACCCTGTCGCGACATCGCCGCTATCGGTTTGCAGGATGTACGATTCATAGTTATGGCTAATGCCCGCACTGGGATCGACAATCGCCACAAACATCGCTTCTCGAGTTAACTTACTACCGATCTCGCTCAGGTCTGGGCCTACGTTTTTGCCGAATCCCTTCACGATATGGCAGTTTGAGCAAGTCGCCACGCTGCGAAAGAGTTTTTCTCCGTTGGCAGGAGTCCCTGTTCGTTTGGCCAAATCGTCAATAGAAGGAAGTGGCTTTTGATCCTTTGTCATCGGCAATGGAAAAATTTCAACGGCTGCTTTTGCGATTTCTTCATTGGTACTTTTTCGTAAGCTGCCAGCCACCAACGTTTTCACATCACCCCGCAGCGTTCCTGCTTTGGCTGATTCCAACAAGAGTTTCTGTCCTGCCGTACTGCGGACCATCCCTTGCCCAGCTGCTGCTGCAACACCGGGGAGTGATTCAGCATCTAAAACCAATGGCCAGAGCAGTGTTGCCACATCGACATGATTAGCCAGAGCAATCTTGGCAACGGTTTCATGAGCCTTGTCCGCCGATTTGTTATCTTTCAGCCATTTCTCTACGATCTCTTTTCCCTTTCGGTTCAAGCACATTTCAATCGCCTGGACCATTGTCGAATCGGTGGCTTTGTTCGATAACCCAAAATCCCACAGAAGTTCAGCAGCCCCTTCCGGCTCACAATGTTCGACGACCTTCAGAAACATGTTTCCATCGGACGTTGACTTAAGAAATCGCCGAACCAAAGCGTTGGTTTTCTCATCATGCTTCACCTCTCCCTTCGGCAAACGCAACATCGCTTCAATCAAGATCTTGTCGCGGCGAAGTTGTAACGGATTGGCTGGAGGATCCTGCGTCCACCCCATCTCACAACAGAGGGCAACTACCAATCCAAGTATCGTTATTCGAAACGCCAGTAATTTGCTGCACATATTTCCAACCAAAAGCCAATTTCTAACAACTACCAGATTCAACCTAGAACCAGTTTGCAACATCTTGAATATCGAATGCTACTTCGAAAATTCGATGTGCGTTTCAAAAACAAAGTGCACTGAGTTCCAACAGAGCCCAGTGCACTACGATCATGCTTCATCAACTACGAATCGACTACTCTTTACCCGCATCACCCAGCAACTCTTTTAGAGCCGCTTCGCGTTTGGCTGCATCCTGGTAGTCCAAAGCGCGCAGGTAGCGATTGGAATCTTCTTCAGAAACATTTTCCGCAGAAAGCAAATCGACGAGCAGCTTCGAAGTATCCATAGCGCGGCTTCGCCAAACGATTTGTCGCCCCGCTGCCGAGTTCCATTGCTCGCCCACTAGACCTTTCCAAGCGCTAAGGCAATCGTCCCATCGTTTATCGGCACCAATTCCCAATGCCTCTAGGTACCAACGATCTGAACCATCGTGCTTCTTGGCAAGCTGCGCCCAAAGTGCGGGCATTTCGGACGATTTGTCGCCGTGCAAGGCAATCGCCAATTCGCGGCGAACGGCGCTGTTCGGGTCATTCACAAGCGGAGAAACAAATTCGTTGACGGGCATACCAAGCTGGCGAGCTAGGCGAATGGCGGTAATCCGAATGTTCGGATCCTTGTCCGAAAGCCCCAACTCGACATACTTCTTGCCCATCCCATCAATCTTGCCCAATAACCACAGTGCGCGAGCGCGAATTCTTGGATTCGAGTCACCGAACAACTTCATCAATCCCGGCTGTGCTTCTAGACCTTTCGCATGAATAGCTTGCCACGCCAGATAACGCACCGAATTGCATGGATTTTGAAGGGCTTTGAAGCAGTCTTCCAGCTTGGTGTAGTCATAGGTTGGAACAATATACTTTGCTCCGGGCGGGGCCGCGCGGAATAATCGACCTCTGTCCAAATCTCCCATGGCGTGACCACCCACGCCTGGATCATACCAGTCTGTAATGAAGACCGAACCATCTGGAGCTACGGCCACGTCAGCGGGGCGGAACCAACGATCTCGTTCACCCACCACCAAGTTCTCGATTTTGGCGTTATAACCCGCGCCACGTTCCTCAGTAACATATGCACGAACTACGTTGGGGCCCGCATCGCAATGCAGTGGTTGATCCCAGAATACTTCAGGCAATAGTCGGCCTTCGTAAACCGTAATGCCAGTCGGTGAACCCGCACCCGTGATGAGCATGGTAGGAACAACGCCTGGATCGTTAAGATGCCAATGGCGTTGCGGAATTTCCTTTTCCCAGCCCGTTCGCTCTGCCTGCCAACCAGCTCCACTCAACTCGTCGCGATAACCGAAGTTACCGAACTCCATGACATAATTGATTCTCGTGGCGCGATTTCCATCGTCATCGTTATCCGATTGCCATACGGTTCCAAACGAGTCTACGGCTGCTTCATAGTTATTGCGAAAGTTATGCCCAAGCACTTCGAAGTTACTTCCATCGGCATCGCAGCGAAACACCATCCCACCGTAATAGGGCTTACCGTTATCAACTACGGTGTTGCCCATTTTGTCGACAATCGGCTCACCAGCAGCATCATGTACCGCTTTACCCGTGTTACCAAAATTCCAATAGAGTTTTCCATCAGGTCCGAACACAATCGAGTGGGCTGAATGATCATGCTGCGGTTGGCCTGTGTTGCTAAAAAGAAGTTCTTTTTTGTCGGCGACATCGTCACCATTCTCGTCCGTAAAAATCCAAACATTAGGTGAAGCGGAAACAATCACTTTGTTACCGAGAACACAAATCCCCATAGCTGAGTCGATTTCACGACCTTGATAAAAGACCGTCTTCTTGTCCGCTTTGCCATCTTGGTCTTTGTCTTCCAAAACCAAAATACGATCCCCTTCAGGACGCTTGCCGTTGTGACCTCGATAATTCACTACTTCGCAAACCCAGATTCGACCGCGATGATCAATGTCCAGATTGGTAAGACTCAACAACTCGGGTTCCGACGAAACCAGAGTGAGTTCAACGCCGGGATGGACATCCAAACCTGCGATCGCTTTCTCTGGAGATCGAACTTCCGATTCCATCCGTTTCTGCTCTGCATTTACATCGGGTACCGCATCAGCGTATACCAAAAAGCGAACCGTCGATCCACAACCTTGACGTGTTCCACCTTCATCCAGGCCTGCCGAGAAACGAAGCATTTCATACTCGCCGTTGAGCTGGAAATGAATGACGCTGTTGGCGTGAGTTCCAATTCCATCTGTGAACTCCTTGCCATGAATTTTCATGGTTTGGCCGCCAGCATTTTTTCCAGCTTGCACGTTGCCCCAAGACGAAGTTGCTTCTTTCCATTTGAGATCGGTCAGCTTCGTTTTCCCTTTGGCGCCCGATAGAGTTGGCTCAATCCAGTTGGCCCAATCGCAACCGAAACCATCACCACCGTCAGTTACTACCAAATACAAATCCTTCACATCTTTCACACCCACTTCAGCACTAACCATATGATTGGGTGTTGAGCCGCTGACTAATTCGCTGCGGTACAACTGGCGAGGCTTGGGACCATTGGTCGATTGTTTGTCAGCGTTGGGAGTCCCCGCAGCGATCTGAAACTCTTTACGAATTTGTTCTGCATTAAAGTTTCCTGGAATGGGTTCATCTTGACCATTCTTCAGCTGTTCAACGCCTTCGGGCTTAACCCCTACACCGTTTTCGGGTACTTCAACTTTTGCAGTCCAGGCGATTGCATTGCAAACAAGTTTCAAGATCTCAGGACGGCCCCAATTCCAATGAAAATGGCCACCGGTGAAACCAAAACTACGCCCACCATCAGGGCGTTCAAAGGCCCAAGCGGTATGCTGTGGAATGCCAGCGGCAACTTCCTTACGAACATGCGGATTACCACTGTGAGGACCATCGGCTCGCTGCATGGTCGATTCAGGAGCTACGGCAGTCAAGATCGGAGTGACGTTCTTCATTCCCTCAGGAAAACGCATGTGGAAATACCATTCATCGTTGGCTTTGAACGGAGGCACACCGCGAGTGATAGGATGCACGGGGAGATTTTTGTATTCGGCAACCCAGTGCGGGTTCACCGACCAATCGGTTTCAAAATAGCCACCAAGCCAATTAAGAAAGTTATCACCTGGCTCCCCCTTTGGGACCTCAACACCATAATGCAAACAAACTAGTCCAACTCCCTTGGCCATCATCTCGGCCATCTTCTTTTGATGTGGGATGGCAGGATGTCCTCCGCCACCGTCCGCGTACATGATGATGGTATCTGCACCATCCAGTACCGATTCATCAGAAGGCCAGCCGCCGCGATACACTTCACACTTCACACCCTTGAGGTTGGCCTGTAGTTCGGCAGCCAAAATGCGACAGCCCGCATAATGTTCGTGAGAACCATAGTTATGCGATGGATTACCCGCTAAAAACACAATTCGCTTTTCTGCGGGTTCTTGAAATGCTTGGAGCGTCGAGAACATGCCGAGGGTGGCAACCACCCACGAGAAAAGCATGCTCGCAAAAAAGTGTGAACGTTTCATCAAACCTATTCCATGAGAAGAATAAAGAGGTGAGTCAAATCCGGCAGGGGATAACTTCCTGTTCATAGTCGATCTGCGATTCCAACTCGCATTGGCTATCCGGTAATATTGTCGCCGCAAACAGGCGGTTGTCGCAAGTGGTACCTCCAGCCGAAAGCCACCCCAAAAGTGAACACATGAACACAAAGAAAGTGCGAGTTGGGAATTTGTTTGCTTTAGGAGAGCCAAACGCCAATATTGCAGCCTGATCACGAACTCAATCCACCCGCCAAACTACACTTACTTCTTCCCAACTTGTCACTTTTCAGTTGCAGCGATTCAAACATGAGAATACCTTCCCTTCCACACATTGCTAGCCGATACCTCTGGCCCGTCTTGATGCTCCATAGAAATTCGTTGTTAGTGTTGATTGCCTGTTTGCTTGGTGGTTTAACCTCTGAACGATGGCTGTATTCACAAGACGCAAAGACAAATAAGCCCTACAACGTTCTATTCATCATGTCAGATGATTTGGCGAATCGACTGGGAACATACGGTGACCCGATCGCTCAAACTCCGCACATTGATGCGCTGGCAAACCGAGGTACTCGTTTCGATCGGGCGTATTGCACTTTTCCATTATGCGGACCAAGTCGGAATTCCATGCTGACAGGCCTGTATCCAAACAGCGATGGCGTCCTCGGCAACGGCCAGATATTTCGCCAAGCTATTCCCAAGCATGTCAGCCTGCCCCAAGCTTTTCGTTTGAGCGGCTATTTCACGGCTCGAGTTGGAAAGCTGTATCACTATAACGTCCCTAATTCCGTTGGAACGGATGGGCATGATGATCCGGCTTCATGGGAAGTCGAATGCAATCCGGCAGGTGTGGATCGGTTGCAGGAACACCCCAATATCTTCTCGTTGCAACCGAATCAGTTTGGCGGCACATTGAGTTGGCTGGCGAGCGACGCCGAAGACTCCCAACACACCGATTCACTTTTGGCGGATGATGCGGTGTGGATTCTGGAACGCATGGCTAAGAATCGCGAACGACCATTCTTTCTGAGTGTAGGACTGTTTCGGCCTCACACGCCTTATGTAGCCCCTAAAGCCTATTTCGAAAAGTTCCCCAAACCCCAAATGCCGCTATATGGCAACATCGACGAAGATCGTCGCGATATTCCAGCCCCCGCTTTGGCCAGCAAGAAAGCGGAACAAGAAACGATGAGCGACGAACTTAAACAACAAGCCGCTCAAGCGTATTACGCGAGCATCAGTTTCATGGACGCACAGGTTGGCAAGATCATTTCGGCACTCGATCGACTCGGCCTTACGGATTCGACGATCATCGTTTTTACCAGCGACCATGGATACCACATGGGCGAGCATGGACTGTGGCAAAAGATGAGTTTATTCGAAGAGAGTTCGCGCGTTCCGTTGCTGATGGTCGTACCCGGCGTAACAAGTCCTAAGTCCGTAGTAGCCACGCCGGTATCCCATTTGGACTTGTATCCAACGCTAACTGAGTTGGCTCGAGTACAGCGCCCGAAATCGCTGCAAGGTCAAAGCTTGATCCCAATCCTCAAGGACTCCAATGAAAAAGGGAGAGGTTGGGCTTTAACGCAAGTCACTCGGGGCGGAGCCAATGACGGTCGCTTTTTTGGCTATTCGATTCGCACCGAACGCTTTCGATACACCGAATGGGACGGAGGCAATAAAGGGAGAGAATTGTACGACCACCACACGGACCCCAGCGAAAAAATGAACTTGGCTGACGATCCAAAGTTCGAAAAAGATGTAGCCAAACTGTCCGAGTTGCTTCACCAAGCGATACCTTCAACCTTTCCAGGCGACGGCGAAACACCTAAGCTAAAGCCGGGTCTCTGGGCTCCTAACCTTACTGATGTGGATGAATAGTTGCTGTTGATAGCCGAGGTTGTTGTAGGAAGAATATCAATTCCCCAGTCCATTAACTGAAAAAGAGTCTTCGATGAGATGGATCGCTCTGATGCTGCTCATATTCTCAGGTCGATTAATACCCGCCAATGCACAGGAAGTTACTTCCACATCCGACTCAATCGAGGGAAACTTCAACGTTCCGTTGCCTACCTTAGGTGGAAAGCAATTTTGGACCGACCAGCGTTGGCACCGCGATATTCGCTTGCAGTACAACAGCACTTTGAAACACTATCGCATTGTGGATGCGAAGAATGTGCGACTCGGCTGGGGCTCGCATGAAGCCATGGTGGCACAATATGAAAAACTCGTTGCCAGTAAGCCATATGAACAGGTTCCCAAACACTTTGTCATCCTAGTCCACGGCTTAGGGAGAACCGCTGATAGTATGGCCCCAATGGCAGAGTTTTTGCAGAAACAAGCGGACTTGCAACCTAATGAACCTCATCTTCAATTAACGCCCTTTACCGTTTCATACGCGAGCACTCGTGACTCCATCCAACATCACTCGCAGGCGTTAAGCGAATTGATTGAGCATTTACCCGCCGATACGGAAATCAGTTTTGTCGCTCATAGTTTAGGGAACATTGTGATACGCCATACAATAGGACGATGGCAACGGAATGGTGATCCGCAAAAAATTCTGCCGAGGCTTAAGCGATTCGTGATGCTCGGTCCTCCCAACCAGGGTTCAATGTTGGCGGAGAAACTTGCAAGGCTCAAACTATTCGAGGTGATAACAGGTACCTCCGGTCTTCAATTGGGTAAAGCTTGGGATCAACTGCAAGCGCAATTGGCCATCCCACCGTTCCCTTTTTTGATCATTGTGGGAACGTTGGACGACAAACCGATAGGCAACCCATTGCTCAACGGCCCCAATGATGGCGTCGTTACCAAAGATGAGGCGATGCTACAGGGAGCAACCCAAATTGAAGAGTACTCTCAATTGCACAGTTTTTTAATGAATGATCCTGAGATCATGAAATCAACCTGGCAGTTTCTGATCAGTGATTGAGTCCCCATTGGATTGCATTTTCAAGCAATCTCGCGAAACACTCTTGTTCAAATTCTTTTTCGTGACCGAGTGACGTGTAAAACGACTTTCCTCCATCCGCTCGTTCAAACGTCCACGCAATCGGCTCCACAGGCTTGCCGTCCACACGGGCGTTCATGAGTGGAACACACTTCGTATGAAGTGGTGCCACTTTATAGAGCGAACCGCCGATCCGCAGCGATTCGATTCCGGAGTCCGCAATAATCGGGTGACTTTGTTGATCGGCGGACAATGGCAATAGCGAAACGGCCATCTCAGCTCCGTAATGATTGGTGTAGCTGCCGCCAAAAATTTCGGCATCCCAACTATCCCATGTCAATCGATCCGGCGGAGGAGAACCTTGGCGAAGCGAGAAAGCGTGATTGGCGGTCCGAATTCCGACGATGGGCTTACCTCCCTTTACATAATCGCGCAGTACAGACATATCGTGCGCACTGATCGGTCGACGTCGAATACTCAACAAGAGGAGATCGGCTTCATCGAGACGTTGAAACGCGGGCAAATCACCAGCGCCTTCGTTGCGACCGTACACCATCACGACGCGATAATCTCGCCACAGCCTTTTGCGGGCAAATTCAGTCAAACCGATCTCAGTTTTGTATTCAGGTTCTGCCATCGCCACCAAGACAGTCGCCCGTAAATCCTTGGCGAAACGAAACTCATGCCCTCCCAAGATTTGATTGCTGCTGATTGTCGGACAGACATACTTCTCAATATGCTCGACAATCAAATCTGTTCCCGAAAAATGACTCACGTAGGGAGGCATGTTAGGGTTATACATGGTGTCTGTCATATCGCGGACCAGCACCACATTCTTGCCATATTGAGAAAGATTGCGCAAACCGAACGGACGACCGAGCACACACATATTGGTGTGTACCCCCATGATCATCACATTGCGAATTTTTTTGTTCTCTAAAATACTCCAGACTTCGTCGCCGCGATCACTGACATAGTCTCCACTTTCTATATCAAGTCCAGGATGTTCACTTTTCCAAGGTGACATCGGCTTGAGTCCTGTTGACATCAACTCTTCTTGCCACAACAACTTCTGTTCGGGATCATCATCATTTCCGCCATCGCTTTGATCGAGCGGATACAGGCCCTGCTCTTCAGCAGGAATCTGATAACACCATCGTCCAATCAACGGAGGTAGGTTGCTCGCTTTCGGGATTTCGAGGGCGAGCTTTCTCCCCGGATGGTCCTTGTAGTACTCCATGCAATCACTGGGAGCATGAATGATGGTAACGCCTTTATCGCGCAAAGCGTGCAGCAGTTGATTCATGCGAGGTACCAGCTCTTCGACGCGCATGACAGCGTTCTTGCAACTATGAGAATCCCACATATCGCAAACGATTACGGCAGTTCCTTCGGCAGCCCACTTTTCCGGACGTTCCAATTCATAAAAGCGCCCCGTTTTCGGCTCAATCTCCGTCCTGCTGCGCAAACTAAGGCTCAACTCGTCCGCCTGGCAGTTTGAGTTTCCGAACCAACAAAGGGAACCAATCCACAAGCTGATGCCAATGAAGCGAGTGCTGGTGAAAAGAAACATGAAGATGTCCTTAGCTGCAAAAAACTTCGCCCGCCCACGTGAATGTTGCTGCGGAACTCCCTAAAATCATACATCATCCTCAGTGCCAGCGAAACCAAACGCAATTGCTTCGAGGATGTTCCCCGATCGCCTCTCCCCACGCAGGACTGTAAACCCCTATGCTCTCTCGACTTTGCAACATGTTGATGCGTCCTACTACGATTTGTTTGGCTTTGGTAGCTGCCACCTTGGCATCGGTATGTCCGGCCCAGCAAACCGGAACTCCCCGTCAGTTTTTCGCTGCAGACTATCACAAAAAAATCGCCGCCTTAGTCAAGCCTGACAATAGCGTCGCTTGGTCTATCCCTATTCGCGACATCCACGACGCACAACCTCTACCCAATGGCAACTGGTTGCTGCAAACAAGCTTTACGAATGTGATCGAACTCGACAAATCTGGGAAAGAGGTTTGGCGGTATGACGCCGGTAAAACAAGTGATGGAAAGCAAGTAGAGATTCATGCATTCCGCCGTTTGGATAATGGCTTAACGATGATCGCCGAAAGTGGCACAACCCGCATTCTCGAAGTGGCTCAAGATGGAACCATCAAACACTCCATTCCGCTCAAGGTTAGCAAGCCTGACCCACATCGAGACACCCGCCTAGTACGCCCAACCCCAGACGGCAATTATTTGGTATGCCATGAAGCCGAAAACTTAATTCGCGAATATCGACGTGACGGTTCAATCGCTTGGGAACACAACGTCGGTTCGAAAGTTTATTCCGCCAGCCGTTTGAAAAACGGCAACACACTCATTGGTACCGGCGATGGACATAGCGTTCAAGAGATTTCACCTGATCATAAGATTGTGTGGCAAATCACGGAAAAGGAAATTCCTAACGTGCGGCTAGCTTGGGTCACCATGGTCGAGCGACTTCCGAATGGCAACACTTGGATCGTGAACTGCCACGGCGAAGAACAGCAACAGATTTTGGAAGTCACACCCGAAAAGAAAGTGGTCTGGAGCTTCCGCGACTTCGACCGCTTCGGCAACGCTCTCCCAGTCGCATTTCCTCAATAAGTGTATTTGTAGGGTGAAGATATGACAAGCTAACCAAAGAGGCCGCACCAACTTGGCGAGTCCTTAAACGCGTGGTAGATCCTTGAAATCCTGTTCAATTGATTTCTAGTTCTCCACAAAAGGAAGCT
>Ga0075158_10000468_pt1 | contig 33170 bp, 28 predicted proteins | sample JI91814BDNA_FD_70968 | JGI IMG/M metagenome (GOLD analysis project Ga0075158, IMG submission 70968) | Wastewater effluent complex algal communities from Wisconsin, to seasonally profile nutrient transformation and Carbon sequestration -... | ecosystem: Engineered > WWTP > Effluent > Algae... | reverse complement strand
TTTCAATGTTTTCATTACAAGATTTATAAAAATCAGTAATTGCGCCTTTTAATTCCCTTTCAGTTGATTGCAGAGTAAATGCTTTGAAAAATGCTTCTTGATTCTTAAATAAAGTCGAATGTAATCTTTCTCCCTCAAGTTTAGAAGGAGTATTATTTTGAGTAGATTTATTGTCGAGCTCTAATTTCAAAGCTGTTAAACTTTCTATAAACTGTTTTTGAATTTCTTTTTTCTTATTCGCAAAATCAATAATATTTTCCTGGTTTTCCTCATAGCTTTGTATGTGAGCAACACCTAAAGTTGGCACAATATTTATCATCTCAACACTTACATTGGAATGATAAAGTTCAGCCAATTGCTTATAACCCAATACCTGGTTATTTTTAGGGTTTATTGCGTAGGCAATACCTTGTTTTGAATTATATTCAAGTTTTACAACCGGTGATTCTAAACCAAATTGTCCCATGCTAAACAGAGCCAATACTACATCAGAACTTGCAAACGATACTCCGTCGTCGGTTGCTCTTCCATTGCCTTGGTCCACTTGATTTGCCCAAAGATCATTTCCTGGAAAAGAAAAGTGATCCCATGCTACGATTTTTAGTAACCGGAAATTGGTATAATCAGTTCCATCTTTTGGAAACTCAAGCTGAGATGCCACTGAGCCTAATGCACCTTCTGGCAAACCTTGCAATGGCCTAGTCATTAATCTAATTTGAGTACTAGATACCTTATCACTAGTAAATTCGTCTTTTACAGGTTTCTCATAAGGATCATAGTTTACTGTGTGAACCATATCTAACTTCGCGCCCTGTGTTTCAAAAAGTCTTTTTAAAACACGTGGAAGTGCTGCTCTAATTTGAGGTCCATAATTACCTGCAAATTCACCACATCCTAATCCAGGAATATTAATGACAAGAGGTGTGCCGTCTTTATTTGCTTCTTCATTTTGTATTAATAAACCAGGCAATAGACGACGTTCATATAATTTGTAAAAAGCTTCCTCATCTAACTTCCCGTTAACAAGTACATCATTCATATCGGAAGTCTTATGACCTTTATCATTTCTTAATAATGCACTTGCTACAAAAAGAAAGTGGGTACCAAGAGGTTGCACATGATCTTGTTGTCCAGAATGGGCGCCATTATTCAACGCGTGAGTACCCGTTGTACTAAACACAATATCGCCGAGAATGGCATTTTCTTGTAAATTCCAGTCAGCTCCATCTAAAGTCGGCTCGCTTTCTGCAAATATTAGAGGTTTTCTGGTATTCATTATAAGTGCAATCAATTGTTTTGCATCAACAGTGTTGAAATCCGCAATTTTAGCAATAGACAAAACTTTAGCTAACCGAGATCCCGGTTGCGTAGTTCCTGCTGATAAGGATTTTAAATAGGTTTCAGTTTTTAATAATGTTTCTTCTGAGCATAGGTAACGGCCTGTGGGTTTTGGCATGTTGTTCCCCTGAATAAATATTGCGGGAAATAGTGGTCATATTGTACGTCATTTGACCATTCCTTGCAACTTTTACATTTGTCCACAGCGTAACCGCATCTAAAATTTGAACGATTATAAAAACATTTCAATCACATGCTGGGGTGTTTCAGAGCACGAACGGGTTCGGAGGGAATTCGCACATTTTTTGGGATCGAAATCAACTGCTCGAAATACAATAGGGCAGGTCGCAATAGCACTATCAGTGATGCTTTTATCGCTGTAAAGAGGCTATGATTTCCCCCTGGAGTGCTCTTAGTTGCACAGCAAGATCGCTCGAGCGACGAATAAAATCATGAAACCGCACAATATCATCAGGTGACTCTGTTGATGAATGGCCTAAATTATCACGTAATGCTTTAGCGCTTAGAAAAATACTTCGCCACTCAGGTGATTGTGTTAGTTCCCTGTACTCTCCAAGGTGAGATAATTGCTGATAACATTCACCTATACATAACAAGATCCCTTTCACTGCCAGTACTTTATCAGGAAATAACGCAAGGTTAAGATCTTCCTTGGTTTTTATCTGGGATAAATCCTCTAGTAACCCTTGGATTGATTCTAATTGTTGTTTACCGGTGGCCTCCTCTCGCTCCACATGAAGCAATGAAACACAAAACTCAGTGTCCTTTAGCCTGTCCACCACCCGGTTGAGGGCGATGAGATGTGCCTGGTTAGGCCTACTCGGAAGTTGTATTAATAAGTCTTCTAATGAGCTTGAATTGGGGCCGAGTTGATGTGCTATAGCATTTACGAAGGCATAGAGAGACTCCATTACAATATACCTATGCCTATGCATCAGGGCATTGCGAATTCGTCGGGCTAAATCAGTTTGACAAACCTGATGAGTCAATTCAAATAGACGTAAACACTGAGACAACATGGCGTATTTATATTCCATTATTTGTAAGGCTGTTGGTTGCTGAATTTGTCCAAAGCGAAGGGCTAAATCACCTAAGCTCACTACTTTTTCGCGTAATTGCCCTGATGAAACTGCAGAAGAGCAGGCACTTCTTGTAGGTAAGGATTCCACATTTCGCGCGTCATTCAGCGCTTTTTGTTCAGCAAACAAGCGTAACTGATAGGCCTTTTTCTTGGCCAACGCCTCTTGTTGCTCTTGTCTACGCTGCTTTTCAATTGCTTGCTGTCGTTGAAACTCCGCTTTTTTCTGCTCTGCTTCTTGGCGATTTCTTTCTCGCTCTTGCGCAAGTTGTGCTTCTAAAAGCTCTCGTTGTCTACGTTTTTCTTCTAATTTATGTAGAGGATTATTGGCATTGAGCTGCGGCTTCTCCGTGACTAGTCCTTGGATTAACATGTTCCATTTATCGCGTATTTTCGTGAGTGTTGTAGCTAGTTCATTATTATTATGCTCTATGTATTGCACAGCGTCGGAGAGGCTATGCAATAGCTGTTCACATTGTGATTGATTTTGTAGGTGTTGCTGGAGGGGGAGCGTTTGATTGCTCTCATTATTATTTTTGTAAGCGGTGATTTGTTGAAAAGGAACACTAAGAGCGTTGTTTTCAAAGGCTGAAATTGAACGAACAATCCTATCGTACTGTTTTTTGGACCGCGCGTTTTTTGTGTTTAATTCAAAAATGCCACTTTCTCCAAGTGCTTTGCACTCATTTTGCAGCAAACTAAAATCTGCTTTGGCTTTTTCATAAAGAGAAAGCCATTGTTTTACTAAATCCGTGTAATGCCTTTGGGCTTCAGCGACTTGTGCTAGTGTATTTTGGTATTTATATTCTTTATAGGCTGGAGCTAATTTAAGCCCCTTTAGTACTTCTGATTGTAACTCACGAAGTTGGTTGTCGTTTTGTAGTCGATTTAACTGTTCATTAGACTCCAGATCTATGCGACAAGTCAGGATAGAATTCGCTAAAATACACGATACATTGAGGTGTTTTTGTAAGCTAACAAGTAGTACGGATTGGAGCTGCGCCGTAGGTAATTGGCAATTGGATTCGCCTTTGAGCGCGAAGGTGTCATCTAATGCACGGAAATGGTATTCACCTGCACATTCGCCTTTGTGCCATAGTGTATCGGCAGTAAAATGGGTCGTTATGTTATTTAGGGCAGTTAGAGCCAATGTATCATTATGCTGCAGGGCTCGTTCTTGTTGTTTAAGTAGTTGTTGTTCACGTAGTTTAAGTTCTTGTTGTTCTCGTTGTTCCTGTTTTTCTCGTTGTTTAAGTTCTTGTTGTTGTTTAAGTTGTTCTTGTTGAAGCGCTTGTAAGCCTTTTCGGTAGCCCTGCCAGAATTGGTATGTAAGTGCATAAATCGAAGCTGCTAAAGCAATTTTAAAAGAGACTAATCCCATCTGACCAGATGTATTGGTTTCTTCTTTTAATTCAGTTTCAGGAGGGCTTTGTTGCTCGGGAAGATCTTGCCAATTAGGACTTTCTAACGATGATAGCTGTGCTGCCTGAATTTTAGGTGGAGGGCATTGCTGCTCGTTAAATTCTTGCAAAATACGACCTAATTGCAAAGATAGCATGTCTGCTGTTTGTTGTGCATTGCTAGCCAGTATTACCTTTGTAAAGTAAATTAAGAGTAGTATGCTAAGTTCCGTCATTTTTAATCCTACCTGTTCTTCTACTGATATGCTGTATTAAATTAGCGCTTAAATGGACTCGATATGATACGTTATTTTATTCAAAAAATGAATTAGAAATGACATGTTTGAGTTCATATTGGATAAATAATTGACCAACAATCCATTGTAGAAATTATTTTGAAAAGTTTCTCTTGGTAAGATACCCGTGATCCAGTGGAGATAATGCATGACTTTTGTGCAGATCTGTATTAGAATCGCTGATCGCATAATTGATTACATTATGCCCACCATGAAAAGTCCAATTTCTTGCAACAGTAATCGATAACTTATTAGCAGACCCTTTTTTGCAGGGATCTTGTTGGTTTGGAGTATAACGATGTTAAAAAAATTAAGTCTATGGTTTATCTTTTGTATTAGTTCTTTCACGCATGTAAACTCTTGCTTTGCTCTCAATTTAGATACATTGCTGCCTGATGAGCGTAATACTGTCGAGATTTTTCAAAAAGCAGCCCCCAAGGTGGTTTATGTTCACCGCCTAACTACCGTATTAAACCGACATTTACAAAAAATGCAGATTCCTAATGGAACTGGCTCTGGGGTCATCTGGGATGATAAAGGGCATATAGTTACCAATTATCATGTCATTAAAGGAGCTGATAAATTATCCATTACCTTAGGTAATATGACCGTACCAGCCAAAGTTATAGGTGTTGAGCCGCGTAAAGACATTGCCGTTTTAGAAATCCAATCAGCACAAGCGATTGCTTCTCTGAAATCTTACAAGCCTTTTGATATTGTGCATTTAAACGATTTGGTGGTGGGTCAAAAGGCTATTGCCATCGGTAACCCTTATGGTCTAGATCACAGTTTATCCCTTGGAGTAATCTCCGCCTTGGGACGCCCAGTACCGGGAATCGGTGGGGTTACTATCAATAACATGATTCAAACAGATACACCAATCAATCCTGGTAACTCAGGGGGGCCGCTGTTGAATAGTGCCGGTCAATTAATTGGCTTGAACACTATGATTTATTCAAAAACGGGTTCATCGGCCGGTATTGGCTTTGCAGTTCCTGCTGGTGATGTAGAGCAAATTGTTAAGCAAATATTGACGCATGGTCGTGTGGTATTATCGGGTTTAGGGATTGCGCGTGTTCAACCTGACATCGCTCGTAAGCTGGGTGTAAGGCGTGGAATTTTGATTGGTGAGGTTTTACCGAATACACCAGCCGCTCAACTTCATTTGCGTGGCACGCATAAAGATACTTGGGGTCGTGTAATATTAGGAGATGTTATTGTCGCTCTTAATGCCCATCCTATTGCTAATTATGATGTTTTGTATAATCTATTAACGCATATTAAAGTTGGACAGGAAGTGACTGTTTCCATTCAACGAGGAAATAAGCAGATAGACGTTAAAATGCATACTATTGACGTTGCTGCTCTATAAGATCGGTTTGTGATCTGACTAATTCCCTGGATCTCGTGGATAAGCTGCGAGACGATGGGAATCAGTGTTTTTTGAGGGTAAAAGGATGTTATTAAAGAAAGACGATTCGCTGTTATTACTAATTGATGTTCAAGAGAAACTAATCCCCGCCATTTTAGAAAACGATGCTCTAGTTGCTCGCTGTGAGTGGCTGTTAAAATTGGCCAAAAGATTAGGTGTACCAATCCTAGCTAGCGAACAATACTCCAAAGGTCTTGGCCCGCTTGTCAGCAAACTTAAAACTTTTGTTAACCCTTCTGATTGTATTGAAAAAATCCATTTTTCTTCCATGCAAGAGCCTGCTTACACTAAAAGACTAAAAGAGCTTCACAAAAATCAATTGATCTTAATTGGAATAGAGGCCCACGTTTGTGTCTTACAAACTGCAATGGAGATGAAAAGCTCAGGCTATGAAGTCTATGTAGTCGTTGATGCTGTGAGTAGTCGTACTGCCTTCGATTTAAAGTATGGGTTGAAACGAATGAAACAAGAAGGGATACATCTTGTCACTGCTGAAATGGTATTTTTTGAATGGATACGACAAGCAGGAACGCAAGAGTTTAAAACTTTAAGCAAAGAGTTCTTACAGTGATTTATAGGGTTTAGCCAGAAGGAGAGTAGGGTGGATTTTGAGAATCAAATAGCCTTGGTGACAGGGGGGGCGTCAGGCATGGGTAAGGCCTGTGTTGACTATCTGAAACAAAGGGGCATGAAAGTAGTCGTTTGGGATAAACAAGAAGACAGTGAGAGCCTGGCCAATTTATTCATTACTTGTGATGTGACAAGTGATGAGTCTGTTGAAAATGCAATGCAACAGACTATTAAAGATCTCGGTGTCCCCCGTGTTTGTATCAATTGTGCAGGCATTGCCCCCGCTAAGCGTATAGTGGGCAAAGAGGGCGCGATGCCTTTGGCAGCTTTTAAGCAAGTTATTGAAGTGAATTTAGTGGGAACCTTTAATGTCATGCGTGTTGTGGCGCATGCTATGTCTAGTTTAGCCCTAGACAGTAAATCGCAAGAACGCGGAGTTATTATTAATACTGCCTCAGTTGCAGCTTTTGAAGGACAAATTGGCCAAGCTGCCTACAGTGCCTCAAAAGGTGGGATCGTTGCCATGACTCTACCTGCAGCTCGTGAGCTTGCACAATTCGCTATTCGAGTAAATACCGTAGCTCCTGGCTTGATTGCAACTCCCTTATTGCTCAACATGCCTCAAGAGGTTCAAGACGGTTTGGCAGCGACAGTGACCTTTCCCAAGCGTTTAGGCAGACCGGATGAGTTCGCCTCTTTGGTTGGGCATATTATTGAGAATGGTTTAATCAATGGTGAAGTCATAAGGCTGGACGCCGCATTGCGTATGAAATGATCGCTTAATTACCATTTTCCTGTAAGGGAGAATGGTAATTAGAGGTTTATACTAGGCTTCTTGATGGTGACTTGCGTCCGCGGTAGAGTTTAAGTCGCCATTAGCATTGTAAACACTGACTGCCTCGCTCTTATTACCTGATAGCGCTTTGACAATTTCTTGACGTGTATGCATGTTTGAGGCGATTACTTGACCGTTGACTGTATTTAATTCGCGACAGAGGAGTAAATTTTCGGCGAGTTTATTATTTAAGTCGTTTAGGGTGTTTGCTTCTTCCGCTGTGCAGGTGGAAAGTATCTCTTTCATGGCTAACTTTTCATTTTTCTTGCTGGAATCACCAAACAACAAGGTCATCCTCTCTTTGGCACTTTGCTCAAGTTTATCAGTTATGCTTTGCTTATTATCCGCTATCTGTTCCAGCTCATCGAAACGTAGAGTTGTTAAAACTTGTTTTTCTTCAGTTAGAATAACGTTGAGTTGCTCTATCCATTGTATTTCCTGTTCCAAATGCTTTACTAATCCCTGTACTTTGCTGTTCATTAAATTACCTTATAAATTAAGCCATCTCTACATTATTTAACATCTTCAATGCTATTTTGTCACTATGAATCTGATAACGACCTGATTCAATTTCTGATTTGAAATACAATACCCGTGCTTCATTCACTTCTGGAACATCGCGTAATGTAGATTTCAGGGCTTCTAATTGCTTGGATGCACCACTGATATTAACACTATCGTGCACTTTATTATTTTCAGGTGTCGACTCTCTTTCTTCTTGGAGTTTTGCTTTTAGTCGAGTATCTGCTTCGATGGGCATTGTTTTGGGTTTTTCGTTCAGTGGATAGACCATAATCGGATCCTCAAGGGTAGTTATCATAGTTATCGGCTCCAGTTGTAATTTCTTTAGTAAATTTTGGTTAATTTTTAACCTTTTTTAATTTTAGACCCTTATCTGCCCTTATAAAGTCACTTTGACCATCTTTCGACCAGAAACTTGGGCTTCGATGATTTTTTTAGACGAAAGGTTCTTCACTTTGATAGGCTCACCTAATGATCCTTCGTCCATAGCTATTCCTTCCATACTGACACTTAAGCCCTCGTAGGCCGCAGAAATAGTGACTTGTTCACCCTTGTGTACTAGTTTGGCAAGCTCTATGTTATAGGGATTAAATGGGCTATCAGCGATTATGTTCTGTTTACATACCTGGTCTATCAGTTCATCGCTGCTTGTAAAATACCCTTGTTTAAGTTTTTGCACATCCATTTCAGCTTGATATATATCAGTATCTTTTATGCGTGTTCCTTTCATCAATGGGTGTTTGGCAATAAATACTGTTTTTAGAAGAGTAATTCGTATAGGCACATACAGCGTCCAGTGATTAGTATCTTCTTTACATTTTATACCCATAGTAGAAGTATTCAGCATAGGGGTTTGGTAAGGGTTAAATATAACTAACTGGTCTTCAGCGCAAGCTTTAAGGTTTAAACGGCTATCGATTTTATCTGCAATTACTTGTACCTTACCCTCAGTGTAATTAGCTAATTCATTAAGTACATATTGCTGGATTTTAGATTGTAATAAATCCAATGATTGGGTGCCTTCGGCATAACTGCAGTAACTTGCAAAAATTAGTAAAACACTTAATATGCATTTTTTCACCGCAGCTACCCCTTAATTGTAATTAATCATTACCAAGCAATTATTGAGCCAATTTCTGGAGTATACCATGACAGACCTTTATCGCTTAAATAAGTTCTTATTTAAAGTTTTGTTTTTATTGGTTTTTTTGCCAGTTTGTAACGCTACAAGTCATCATCCTCAGGAGTTTTTAAAAGCTATACAAGGTAGTCAAAATGAAGGAGAGCAGATTTATCAGCACTTTTGTACAAACTGCCACGCCAAAAAACCGATCATTCCACTGGGTGCGCCAAGAATTGGTATGACATCTGATTGGTCAGCGAGACTCAAACAGGATATTGCTGTCCTCTATAAAAACAGTGATGAAGGATTGAATGCTATGCCACCTAGAGGGGGGTGCTTTGAATGTACAGATCTACAACTTGTATTGGCAATAGTTTATTTATTACCTGAAAACGAAAAAAAAGATATATTAATCAATCTGAAAGCTCATTTAAAGAGCAAATAGTTTAAAAAAAACATAAAAAAAGCTAAACCTATTTCTAAATCTCCCGATACAGTAAAAAAAAGAGGGAGACAAAACGTGAAAAAACAACTACTGTTGGTTCCTGTTTGTGCTTTAGCAGCTGCATGCGCGCCCATGGATAGATCTACCGCTGTGGTCGATGATGCAGGGTATACTCATTATACTATGAGTATGGCGTCTGATAATAAAGGACAGAATTCTTTTCCTGAAACAAGAGCTGCGACTGGGAAAAAAGTTTTCGTATTCGATCCTCGATTAACAGCTTGGGCCGCTTATGATGCGCAAGGCAACCGAGTTAAAACTGGTAGCGCATCAGGTGGTAAAGACTTTTGCGAAGACATTGGCAGATCTTGCCATACTGTAACTGGTAGTTTTAAAGTGTACTCGAAGAAAGGTCCTGACTGTACTTCAAGTATTTATCCAATAGAGACCAATGGTGGGGCTAAAATGCCTTACTGTATGCACTTCTCAGGCGGCTATTCAATTCATGCAGCCTACGAAGTTCCAAATTATAACGCAAGTCATGGGTGCATTAGAGTACTTCCTAGTGCAGCAAAATGGCTAAATGAGAACTTTATTGATGTAGGTACGTCAGTAATCGTTAAACCATATTAATAACAAAGCTTCTCCACTCCTACCCCGCTGTTGCGGGGTTTTTTTTTACCCAATGCAAAAAAAGTAGACATTGGTTCAAAAATGTATTAGTATGGTTTAAAAGTAGTCATAAAGTTATTAAATGGACTAAACTATGGGTAGGGAGTTCAAATAGCTAGTTAATAAAACTTGCTGAATAGCAAAGAAGGTGTTCTATGAAGACAGTTAATGAATTAAAAAAATTCGTTCACGCTGTTGAGTATGTAGGTGAGCATTTTTTCTCTAAACCTTATTCCTTATCCCCTATGGTTGGGCGCTGGTTCAATCAATTAGCCGTTATAGAACTCGAAAATGGTGCAGTTGTTCAGCTTACTGGATCCGATGCCCGCGATTTTCTTGATATCACCTTAGATGGACGCTTAATCACTAGTAAAGAGATCGATAGTTTTTTCGAATACACCAGCAAACCCATTGAAATTAAGAAAAAACTTAAAGAATTAAACACCGAAATTACCGAATTAAATAAAGAATTAGCTGATACACCTGAGGGTGAAGCCACTGAAAAGAAAAAGAAGGCAATTGCGGATAAGGAAGCGCAAGTAGAAGCTCTGAACAAAGACTATTCAGCACTTGACACTACTTATAAGGATGTTATTGCCTTATACAATCAAGTAGTTGAACGAGGTCAGGTCGTCTTAAATGAACAGCGCTTAGAAGATAAATTTCAATCAAAAATTAAAAATATTGTTTATAAACCCAATCATGGTGTAACTCATTCCGTAAGGGCCGCTTTTTATGTGGATACCTTGCATACCTTCGCGGTGGAAAACAATACATCGCTTTCTAATTTGGCATCAGACAGTTTAGATAAACTACATTACATGATGTTATTTAGTGTGGTAGGGCGCAAAGATGAAACGGGTTTCGCCGACACAGCACCAACTCACTACGAAACTTATCAGAGCTATAGAGCCACTTCAGGTCGCGAATATTTAGCCTATTGTAAAAAACACTTAAAAGATCGTTATCCCCTTGAGCTTGATTCTGCTGAACAAGGATGGGGTGCTAAATTATTTAGCAATATTACAAGGTACTTAAATTTTAGTTCTGGTACCCCAGAGCTCGATAACTTGTATCGGGATGCAATCACTGTGGAGTTAATGGGCTATGACAACATAGCTGATTTTTTTGATCGAAATGAGGTTAACGAACCTCCTAAGTTATTTATCGATTACATCATAGAAAGAGAATTGCTAGTTAATAAAAAAGTAGTTTCACGCTCTGAAGCTCTCGAAATGGTAGTCCAAAACAAATACAGTTTATCGCGATTTTTCCCTGTTGGCAGCATTCGAAAAGAAACTGATTTAAAACTCGATATGATGAATAAAGCCCATGGGCTTGATTTAATGCGTTGTTATCCTTTGTACACTAATAAAGAAGGAACAGCCTCTTCTAGGGGTATAATAACCAATTATATCAATCAAGTTGGCCTTACCAAATCATCCGATCAACCCGTTAAAATAGAAAGTCTTGAATCAGCTTACAACATGTTGAATTATGGTTTCAAAGCCCAACAAAACACTGGGAATCGTATTTTATTTGGTGTTATTCCTAAAGAGCTCTTTGACAGCAAAAAAGAAAAGATCATGGAAGATATAAGAGCAATCAATAAGCAATTTACCAGCCCCATACCCATTGAAAAACAGAAGGAATTCCTAGATGCATTTGCTAAAATTAAACCAAACTTTCTAATATATCACAAACTTGGTAAAGATCTTAGTGATTCAGTATTGATAAATAAATATCGTATGTGGTTGATACATAATATTGTTGTAGAGGCAATTACTACCAAAGGTGTGCGAGAATATTCGAAAAAAATGTTCGAGTTTGAGAAAACCCAAAACGGCGATCCGCATAAAAAAAATCATGGAGAAAATGCCCGCTTATTAGTTGAAGAAATGCGAAATTTAGCGACCGGGATGACTCCAATTGAAAAATCCTCTCCTGTAATATCCACGGTCTCTCATGATCTCGAAAACAAGCAAGTGACTTTAGGTTTTGACGAACCAGAGCAAGCGACGAATTTCGTACAATTTTATAAAGAGCACTTCGGTATTACTCCAAATATAGAGATGAGCGATGGGAAACCTTCTCTCAAAGTCGATAGAGCTAATTACCAAGAAATGGTCAAAATGCGGATGTTAGACTTTAAGGTAGTCACTGTTCCCACCAATGTAGGTGGGGATAATGACCTCGTGGATGCAAATGGAGATATTGCAGCACTTAGTCTAGTTGCTAATAGTCAGGGTTTAATACGCTTAGTTTCCACCACACCTTTGAGCGGTGAAAAATTTCCGGACTATGATTATTTTTTAAAAGCCCTAGAAAACCCTATGGAGGAGCGTTACGTTAAACAAGCCCAATCTATAGCTGAGCAACCCCTCAACAAGGCCCAATATCATGATCCTCGTACTGGAGCTGAATATCCACGCTATGTAGATAAAAGAGATGTTGCAAAATTGAATAAACAGGAACCAGTGACTGCCCCTAAAAAATTTGCTGATAAAGTTGCAGATGGTTTGAAGGTTAACTTTAATGAAGGGGCCAAAAATACTATTTACACCAAAAAAATGGCGCATTCTTTACTACCCCCGCACGGCAAAATGATACCTTTTCCTGGCTACACTACAAAAAGGGTCAATTATTTTCCTATTGGTGTTATTTCGGATCTGAATACAGTTGATTTGAAGGATGAGCGCTTTGTTTGGGCGCAGAATATGATAACTGCAAGGCAATTTTGGCTACGAGACAGATCTGTATTTGAGAAACAGCTCTTTGTGCTAATGCATGCTAAATACGATGAGAAGGGCGTGTTACAAAGAAGTTCGGGAAAAATAATATTAGACTTAGAGAGGGTTCCAGTTCCAAGCTCATCAGAAGTATTGATACGCTATTTAGAGGATAAAAGTAGAAACATCCTGGCGAAATTGGATGAAAGGTATTATTTTCCCACCGAACAAAGTCTAGAGGATTTACGGTCGATTATTAAACAAGAGCATCAATACTACGCAGACCTTTACAAGAAGGAACCTGACGTATTATGGAGTATGGATAATCTTTACACTGAAATGGAAGAACGTATAAACAAAGAAGGAAAAAGGCATCATTCTAAATACGCGCTTTCAGTTAAAGAATTGGTCGATATGCAGAAAAAAAGTAACAGAGCTAACTTTCACAATGAATTATTAGTGGGTAATACTAAGGGTGCAACACGCGCCTTCACCACTAGTGTTGACGCCTTATTTGATCGATTAAATCTGGCATATCATGCTATGGAAATCAAAAAGAAATACCAGTACGATGTGCCCATGATGGTATTGAGCGCTACAAATCCTCCTTACCATTACTCTGAAGCCTTACTAAAGGCAGATCTCAAACAAGCCCATAAACTATTAAGTGAGAATAAATTTCCTTACGACGTGTCACTGCATCCTGGTTATACTGAAGACGCTCAAGGGAAGGTTTCACCTATACTCAATGAACAAGGTGAACACGTATTGATTCCACGAAATAAATATTATCAACGCGCTTTACTGGCTAAGTTTTTCCAACTGGGAACTCCTCAAATGGACGACACTCCAGTCATTACTGAAGGGCATTTAACTGGCGTAGTGAATGACAATGATGTCTGGTCAGCTATTCAATCTATTACCAAGCTAGACGAAATTAATACCAATTCAATGATTGATTCTATCATTGATAAACTGGATTTAGTGGGTGGATTGAAACGTGAAACAAGGTTGCTTAAAGATACTTTTGCTTCAATGGACAAATCACAAAGAATGGCATTTTTCTTGCGCCAAGTAAGTTTAGGTCATATTAGCCTGGTAAAAGAGCTTTTTAAACAAAGTGCTTTTGTTGTGGATTTCCCCACTTACGAGAAGGCAATTGAACTGGCACAAAAAAATAAGCATTCTGAACTCGAAGAATTATTAGCGCTTGATCATCCACAGTATAAAGAGTTAAACGACAACTTCCGCAAACTCGAAAACTTAAAGCAAGAAGGTCAAGAACAAATTGCGCAAAATATTGCTATAGTTTGTGAGCAATTGACAGCATATATAGCGCTTAAATCGAAATTGAAAGTTCCTTCAGTAGACAAAGTTACCACTCGAGCTTTGACATCGGTACTTTTGAATTCAGCTTCTAATAGTGTAGAGAATCAAAAATCATTATTAGCTTTTGCAAAAATCCTCTCTGCAAATAAAGAATACCAACAACCTTATGCTAAGTTGGTCGCAGCTAATGTGCTCGTGAATTTAGAGGAATTAATAGAACTACATCAAGTGCTGAAACCTACATTAGCATTAAGTCTGATGGAGTTGATGGTTGATAAAAATTTTAATCAAATCGATTTACTTAATTGTTTAGTAATATTCAAGAATCGTGGCCCTGAATTTTTATCCAATATGTTAAAAGGAATCAAAGCAATGGATTCTAATATACATACAGGCTTGATAAAGATTTATGCGCAAGAAGCTTTGACTTTGGTAAGTGAAATCAGCGCAAAATCCATGGGTTCGGCTGATATAATTTCACGTAACTATTGCGATAAAATGCGTGCAAAAATTGCAACTCAGGATGATGCTAAAACTATTAATGAACTATTAAAAGAACTTAACACGGTGCTTAAAGCGGTTAGCTCTCCCGAGATGGTAGCCGTTAAAAAACAGATTGATCGCCTTGATACTAATGCCTTGCAAGTTTTTGGGATCGGCAATCAGAAAAAAGCCAACAAAATTAAGCAGGCAATTTCTGAGATGGATTTGTTAGATCGTGCTCGAGTATTTACCAATGAAAATAATCCCAACTGTAATGAAGTTCGTAAGGAATTAGCTGCGCATCGGATAGCACCTATTGATTCTGTAGGTGAAAATAGTAAAGTCGATGTATCAAAAGCAGCACGTAGTTTCATTGAGGTTGAAAATGAGCTTAAAGGGCTTACTCCAAAAAATGAAGGAGATGCACCTGAGAGTGTTTCAGATAGAGGTTTAAAACAGTGAGGAATTCGTAAATGTCGATGAGTCGTGATGTGATTAAAGCTCTGATTGCTGCAAGCAAACAGTCTGTATCAAAAATGAGCTATAAGAGTGCGCTTGCTAATAAGCACTTAAGTGTTAAAGATAAAATAGATATCTTAAGTTTAAATCAAGACAATAGATTAGCAGTGATTAAAGCATTGCAAAAACATACTTTAGAAAATCTTTTTAAAGCAAACCCCCAAGATTTTTATACCCAAAAATTTCATTTCGATTGGTGGGTTTTTCCGATGACTGTTCCTGTTGAATGGAATTGGCCACAACGCAATTATCTTGCATCAGTGAATCAAGATGAAGCGAAAGTATTACTTGTTGATAAAGAGTACGTTGATACCTACATTGAATGTATCACTATGTATATGGATGCATTAGATACTCACGGCTGGGATAATTATCCTGTACGTTTTGCAAGAATGTTGCATTCACTCTCGTTATTTACTTGCGCAGCATCCTATCTTGAAGAAGATCCTGAATCGGTAGCTGTCCGCTTACAAATGCTTTGTGAGAGAGCGCGTACTTATGCTAATAGAGAAGTATTACCTCTGTATAGTAATTATGATCTGCTCAATAGTGGCTATGATGGCTTAGTTAATACTCTATTGAACTTAGAGCGGTTGGAAGTAGAGTCTGTAATCTTTGAATCGCTGCTGTATCAAACAGTATGTGAAGTCTGAACTCACTAAGTCATCCCGAGCGTAGCGAGGGATGACTTAGTGGGCTCGGGATGACATGTAGAGTTATATTATTTCTTTCCTGCTTTGACCGCTTTGCTCTCTTTAGCTACTTTGCTTTCAACATCAGCATGATTGCATTCGCTGCTGTGAATATGGCCACTTTGAGAATGTGCGGGCTCTCGGATTACTGCATCGGTTAGCGAATGCAGAGTATCTGTCAAATGTTGACCCCAGCCTAATTCTCTTTCTAACACAGAGTGAGCGGTATAAATTGCTGTTTTACAGTCTTTTTTGAACGCTGCTGCTGCATGCCAAGATTCTACGCCTGGAATTTTTAAAAAGCGCTCATAATGGTCATGGGCTATATCTAAATCATTCATCAAATCACTAGCAACAAAATGGGCTGCAGGGTGTTTGCGGTTATCAATTTTAGTAATTTTAGCTCTTATTTCATCCAGAATAGTTTTCATATCTCCGGAGGACTGGGCTCGAACTTTTTGGGGCTTAGCTGCTTTCACTTCTTGTTTTTTTGCTGTTTTAACTGGGGTTTTTGCAGCTTTGGAGTTTTCACTGGCTTTAGCTGGGGATTTAACTGCCTTCGCTGTAGTTTTGCTGACTTCTTTTTTTGCTGCAGGTTTAGTTGCAGTTTTGGGTGCAGCTTCTTTCGTAGTTTTTTTTGCAGCTGAAACTTTAGGCTTCGCATCTTCTTTAGCTTGTTTTGGCATGATCCATCCCTGAGTAAATAAATTAGCTACCAAACTAAGTTCTAGATCATTACTCTTGAAAAATCAAGAGTATGAGTAATTTTTGCACTAGAAACAGTCCGATGTAGCTTAGGTTTGTAAAGGTTTCATTATTCAGGATTTCCCTATCCTTTGTCTAGGGGGTTGCTTATATCTTATGCACGTCTTAAGATCGTGTCTTTTACAAATGCAGATACGTATATGATTCTTTGTATTGATGTGGGCAATTCGCATATCTATGGCGGCGTTTTTGATGGCGATGAGATAAAGCTACGTTTTCGTCATACTTCACAGGTTAGTACTTCCGATGAATTGGGTATTTTTTTAAAAAGTGTACTACGAGAAAACAATTGCTCACCCGAGGCAATTAAGAAAATTGGGATTTGTTCGGTCGTCCCCCAATTAGACTATTCCTTACGTTCCGCTTGTCTGAAATACTTTTCAACAGAGCCTTTTTTATTACAGGCTGGAGTTAAAACTGGCCTTAATATCAAGTATCGTAATCCTTTTGAAGTCGGTGCGGACAGGATTGCTAATGCCATTGCTGCAACCAATACTTATCCTAACCAAAATATTATCGTCATTGATTTTGGTACCGCGACCACTTTTTGTGTCATTACAGCGCAAAAAGCCTATCTAGGTGGGGCCATCTTACCAGGTGTACGTTTATCAGTAGACGCCTTATCTAAAAATACCGCTAAACTACCTTCGGTGGAAATTATAAAAACCGAACAAGTAGTAGGGCGTTCGACTATCGAAAGTATTCAGTCAGGCGTCTTTTACGGAGTGCTCGGAGCTTGCCGTGAGTTAATTCTAAGGATTAACCAAGAGGCTTTTGCTGATCAAAAAGTATTAGTCTTAGCAACTGGCGGGTTTGCTTCCTTATTTGATAACCAGAATTTGTACGATCATTTAGTCCCCGACTTAGTGTTACAGGGAGTAAGAATGGCAGCTTTAATGAATGAATAATTAAAATGATTAGTATCTGTAACTTAGACTCGAAAAGGGAATAAGTTCAGAAATTGACGCACTGATTGCCCAGTAATTGTACTATAATGATACAGAATAGTATCTGACAAGGGTGTGAAAGATGAAGAAATTAATTGCAACAGCTATCTTAGGTTTCTCTGTATGTGCAATCTCTGGATGTGGCAGCTCAAGTGTTACTTCAAGTGATGGAGGTAGTGGGAGTGGGGGCGGCATAATGGGAGTATTAGGTGCTGCAGGGAGTGTTGTCGGTCTAGTTAGCGGTGTATCTACACCTACGCCAGCAGAGCCTACACCGGGCTTTACCCCAGCCGCTTTGCCTGAAGCAACTCCTGTTGCCCCAACGCCAGTTAAAGGAATTCATGTACCCTCAAGCGGTACCGGTAATGTATTAATTCATCCTTATTATACTCCTACCCCCAGCCCCTAGAAATTAATAGAAATTCTGCTAAATCTGTCGTTAATCTATGTGTTGGGCTTTATCAGCCCAACCTTCGATAATGCAGGGCATCGTAATACCCTACTTTTTATTTGCCTCTTACTTAAGAGGGGCTTGTTTGTGCTCTCCACAGATTGTGGCTATAAAATGCCGCGCATGTTAAATTAGCGACCATATCCTGGCTTAAACCGCTCAAAGTGAAAATAAATTAACAAAAAAGTGGGGTTTTACCTTGACTGGTGTCGAAATGTGTTTCTATAGTGTATAAAAGTGGAGTAAAATAATAAAAAAGTGGGGAATTGTGGAGGCGGTCTTGCTCCATTGAGGAAAAAATTATGTTCCGTGGCATAAATAGCATCACTATTGATACCAAAGGGCGACTAGCTATACCAACTCGTTATCGCAACGAATTGGGTGCTGAGGAAAAAACGCCTTTGGTTGTCACTATTGATACGGAACAAACTTGTCTCCTACTATACCCTGCAGCTGAATGGCAAATTATCGAAAATAATCTGCAAAAACTACCTAGCTTTAATGCTGCTGCTAGAAGAATACAACGTTTATTAATAGGTCATGCTACTGATATCGAAGTAGATGCCAATGGACGAATACTTTTACCAACAATATTGAGAAATTATGCCCGTTTAAACAAAGACGTGGTAATGATAGGGCAGGGTAATAAATTTGAAGTTTGGGACAATGAATTATGGGAGTCTATGCGTGAACAATGGCTGGCTGAAGAAGCGGCTAAAGTTGGCGGATTACCTGATGAAATGAAAACGTTTTCTTTGTAATGGAAACAAATAATGGCTGTACATCAATCTGTATTATTGAACGAATCTATAAATGCTTTAGCCATCAAAGGCGAGGGAACTTACTTTGATGGGACTTTTGGTCGAGGCGGCCATAGTCAAGAAATTTTAAATCATTTGAATGAGAAGGGAAGGCTGTTTGCTATCGATAAAGACTTGGATGCTATTGAGCATGCTAAAGATAAATTCGGTCTCGACAAACGCTTTCAAATATTTCAAGGTTCTTTTGCCCGAATTAGTGAATTTGCTTTAGCGGCAAAGGTGCAAGGTGCGGTAGATGGAATTTTGCTTGATTTAGGCGTTTCCTCACCACAAATTGACAATCCTGAGCGCGGTTTTAGTTTTATGCAAGAAGGACCATTGGACATGCGGATGGATCTTACACAGGCCATCAGTGCAGCCCAATTTGTGAATGAAGCAGAAATGGCTGAGTTGGCCCATGTTTTTCGGGTCTATGGTGAGGAGCGTTTTGCAGGTAGGATTGCGCGGGCAATTGTTGAAGCACGAGTAGCGACACCAATTACCACAACGATACAGCTAGCTGAAATCGTCAAAGAAGCAAATCCTAAATGGGAAAAACACAAGCATCCTGCAACCCGTGTTTTCCAAGCTATACGTATCCATGTAAATCAGGAATTAACGGATTTAACCAGTTGTTTAGAGCAATGTTTAGAAGTGTTAGCTCCAGGCGGTCGATTAGTAGTGATAAGTTTTCATTCGCTCGAAGATCGCATAGTGAAACAGTTTATGCGGGACAAGGAACAAGGGATCAGACCTCCGCCCGAAGTTCCAATACGCTACGAGGAAATGAGGTCTAATTTTAAACGCATAGGTAAGGCAGTAATGCCTCAAGAAACGGAAGTGAAAGAGAATGTTAGAGCTCGAAGTGCTGTACTTAGGATAGGGGAGAAATTAGCATGAATGCTGCAGCAAAAGTAATAAATCAAAGTAATTTATTCAATGGACAATTGGCGCAGATGCATATGTCAAAATCATTCTATATGTTAACTGTTTTGCTAGCTGCTGTTTTATTAAGTGCACTTGCCGTGATTTATAGCACGAATTCCTATCGCTCGACTTTCAGTCAAGTTGAACAGGAAGAACAACAAAGCCATTTCCTACAACTACAGTGGGGACAACTCTTGCTTGAGCAAGCTAGTTTGGCAACACCTGCACGAGTTGAGGAGTTGGCGATTCAGAAGTTAAGGATGACACTACCTAATGCCAAAAACACCTTACTTCTTCATGCACAATGAATACAATTCTTCTTTTTGAAGAGTTAAAAGTTAAGGACAAGAAGGCTTATGAATTGTTGCGGGATGAAGGACTTGCCCCTCGAAAATTCATAAGCCTTCCTGTACACTCCTTAGTTGACAAATCACTGCATCAAACTTGTTTTACGATGCTGAACTACGCAAATTTTGAGTCTCGTTCATGAAAAAAACACGCCACCTAGCTAGACTAATAATCGTTTCAGGTTTTTTTGCGGCTATTCTTTTAGTGTTAATTTGGCGGATGTTAGATTTAACTGTTTTACACAGACAGTTTTTACAAGGCCAAGGCAATGCACGTAGTTTAAGAATTATTGATATTCCCGCATACCGAGGAATGATTACTGACAGAAATGGTACTCCCCTCGCTATTAGTACACCCGTCGAAACAGTCTGGGTAAATCCGAAAGAATTTTCGCCAGATGAAGATCAATTTATGCAGTTAGCTAAATACCTTAATTTAGCCCCGAAAGAACTTAGTAGAAAAATAGTTAACGCCGAAAATCGCGAATTTCTTTATTTGCAAAGACAGCTTCCACCTACAGTATCAAAAAAAATTGAAGCTTTAAAAATACCTGGAATTAATTTTCAAAAAGAATTTAAACGATACTACCCCGACTCCGATAGTATTTCTCAACTACTTGGATTTACCAATGTTGATGACCATGGTTTAGAGGGGATTGAGCTTGCTTACCAAGATTGGTTAATGGGTGTTGTTGGAAAAAAGCGAGTGATTAAAGACCGTATGGGTCGAATTATTGAAGAGTTAGGTGTGCTTAAAGAACCACGCCCAGGCCATGAACTGGCTTTGAGCATCGATAGACGTTTGCAATATTTAGCTTACAGTGAATTGTCTAAAACGGTGGACGAGTTTGCTGCAAAATCAGGATCAGTAGTCGTCATCGATACTGAAAACGGGGAAATTTTAGCCATAGCCAATGTACCCTCTTACAATCCTAATTCAAGAGGTCATTACGATCGTGAAACCTATAGAAATCGCGCGTTAACGGACACCTTTGAACCTGGCTCTGTAATGAAACCCTTTAGTATAGCTAGCGCCTTAGAGACCGGTTTATTTACACCCGATACAATTATCGATACCAACCCAAGTTGGATGACAGTGCATGGACGTACTGTACGCGATATTCATAATTATGGGGTATTGGATGTAACCGGAGTTTTACAGCACTCGAGTAACGTAGGTGTGACAAAAATGGTTTTAGCCAGTCCACCTGAACAACTCATTGGATTATTGCAACGCTGTGGTTTTGGTCAACGCACGGAAAGTGCCTATCCAGGTGAAAGTGAAGGGGCAATAGTAAAAGCAAAAGATGCTAATCAATTTGTTTTGGCAACTTTAGGTTTTGGATATGGTTTATCCGTAACCGCGCTACAATTAGCGAAAGCTGGTTTAGTGTTTGCAAACCATGGAAAATTAGTCCCAGTCACTTTAATTCATAATGATAATCCCGGAACTGCAGTAGAAGTTATGCAACCCAAAACAGCCGAGCAAGTGTTAGCGATGATGGAGGCGGTACTTGGTAAAGATGGAACTGGTAAAGATGCGCGTGTGCCAGGTTATCGTGTAGCGGGTAAAACAGGTACTGCACGAGTGGCCGGTAAAGACGGGTATAAAGATAAAAAATACACTGCCAGTTTTATGGGAATAGCCCCGGTATCACACCCGAAATTTATTGTAGTGGTGGTTGTGAATCAACCATCAAGGAAGGGCTATTATGCAGCGGCAGTTGCAGCACCGTTATTTGCTAAAGTGATGTCAGGCGCCTTACGTGAGTTTAATATTCCTATGGATGATTCGGTTGGTTAGATTGAGGGTATAAGCAAGTGAAATTGTCGCAATTATTAAAACCATGGTTTAAACCAGAGAATAGCGATTGTGTAATCGAAAATTTACAAAATGACAGCCGCAAAGTACAGGCTGGGGATTTGTTTATTGCCTATCCAGGTGCTGCTGCCGATGGTCGTTTATATATTGATAAAGCAGTCGCTGCAGGTGCTGTGGCAATAGCTTACGAGCCTAATAGTTTTTCCACATCGGTTGTTTTATCTAGTAAGGTACCCTGCGTGCCTGTTCCAGATTTAGCAGAGCAGCTGGGGGTTATCGCTAAGACATTTTTTGACAGTCCTTCGGCTGATCTTAATTTAATAGGGGTGACCGGTACAAACGGTAAAACCACGATAGCCTACCAACTTGCGCAAGCCCATCAGCTTTTGGGACAAAAGTCAGCTTATATTGGCACAATTGGACAAGGTGATGTGAATGACCTACAAGCTCTTGATAATACTACGCCCGATGCACTTTGTTTGCAGAGGCTGATGAATTATTACCGTGCTGAGGGTGTAAAGCAGGTGTGTATGGAAGTATCCTCGCATGCTCTGAGTCAGCACCGAGTTGATGCCTTGCATTTTAGCCAGGCTGTATTTACCAATTTAACCTTAGATCACCTTGATTACCATAAAAGCATGTACGAATATGCTGCGGCTAAAGCCTTATTATTTGCTAGGCCAGAATTAGAATTCGCCATTATTAACCAGGATGATAGTTATCAAAAAACTATGAGTGAAGTGCTTCGCTCCAAAGTAAAAAAAATAACCTATGGACTGCATGCTGACTGTGATGTCAAAGCGGTTAGATGGCACATGGATATCAATGGGACAGAAATTGATATTCACTCTCCATGGGGACAGCATCAATTAAAAATTAAAGCCTTGGGTAAATTCAATTTATACAATTGCCTTGCTATCTACACTAGTTTACTAGCAAGCGGCTATGAGGCGAGTCAGGTGACTGAGATTATAGCGCAATTGAAATCGGCACCTGGACGTATGGAGGTGGTTGCTCAAGAACCCTATATTTTAGTGGATTATGCACACACGCCAGATGCTCTAGAAAATGTATTACTCACGCTCAATCAATTAAAAAAAGGGCGCCTGTGGGTTATTTTTGGTTGTGGCGGAGATAGGGATAAAAGTAAACGCCCGGTGATGGGCAAGGTTGCGAGTTTGTACTCCGACAATATTGTTATAACTAGTGATAACCCTCGCACTGAAGATCCTGCATTAATCGTTGATGAAATTGCAACTGGCGTCGATTCTTCATTTGCAGTAACCAAGCTAATTAATCGTGAAGAGGCCATAGCGCATGCTATTAATTTAGCGGAAAAAGAAGATATTATTTTGATTGCTGGGAAAGGGCACGAAGCTTATCAACAGATAGGATCCGTTAAACACTCATTCTCTGATCAAGAGATTGTGAAAAAGTTGCTATTTGCTTTATAAAAGGATTAATAGATGTCAGCCTTAGATTCAATAATAGTATGGATGAAGAAACCTTGGGTTATCGCTCTGTATGCGGTATTCGTAGTTTTAATCTATTTATTTGTTGACAGACCACTTGCATTGTATTGGCATGCTCTCGATCTCGACAGCAATTTGCGGGCGCTCAAATGGTTCACTCGCTTGGGCAGCTGGTTAGTGTATTTAGCGCTTTTTTTTGTGGCGGCTTGTCATTTTCGCTACGTGGGAAAACAGGCTGATTTAGAAAAAAAGGCCTGGTATTTATTCCTCTGTGTTTTAATTCCAAATTTGGTCGCCTCAGCTCTGAAAGTAAGTTTAAGCCGTGCTCGACCAGAATTATTATTTGCTAATAATCAATATGGTTTTTATTGGTTCCAATTTAGTGATGCTTATTGGTCGTTTCCCTCCGGACATGCAGTAACTGTTGGAGCACTAGCTACTGGCGTTAGTGTGCTACTACCTAGGTATTGTTTTGCCCTTTATGGCCTAGCTTTGGCTGTGGCTGCATCTAGAGTATTACTAACCAATCATTACTTAAGTGATGTATTAGCAGGATTTTATTTAGGTATATTGTTAGTAGTATTGATTACCCCCTATTTTCAACGGAAGAAGTTATTGGAGTAAGCATGGATATTGAAAAGGACCTTCAAGAAATAAAGGAAAGTTATGCCATCTTCGGACCTAAGTTGACAAAAACACAACTACTTCGACTTGATGAGCGTTTTGCAGTTACACTGAATAGAGCATTATTAGCTGATGGTCCGGAAAAAGAAAGTATCGAAAGAAACTACCGTAAGCTAGCCATCCATTTTCATCCCGATAAAATAAAGTCTTCACCCGCTATACTTTGGTTATCAAGTACTTTATCCGAAGGTGAGGATTTAGATCTTTGTTTTAAAACGCTTACCTCATGTAAGGAAAAACTGACAGATCCAGCCAAATTTAAAGAAATTAATTTTGCTGACATCCAGACCAAAGCTGAACTAAAAGCTTGGCTCACCCGTCACAAAGATGAGGCAAGTACATACACCAGCAAAAACTTATACAGTAGCTTAATTAACCTTCTCGACCAAGCAGGAAGTTACTTTGATGAGGTAGGTCATTTAAAACCAAGAGGGGTAAAGGCTTTGTTGAAGCTTTTTCCGATTATCTTTTCAGGCTTTGGTGCAGCCTTAGTAGCAGAAGAATTATTTGCAGTGTACGCTTTGTATTTTATGCTCCTAAAAGGCGGGCAATATATAGGGCGTAGTGATTTTCTGGAGTTACAGCGTCTAGGTAAAACAGTTCATGATATGGGTGAATTTACAGCTGCAGCTACTACAACTTTATTAGTTAAATTATTTGAGATGTCTTTTTGGATTTCCCACGGTTGTTTAAGCACTAGCCTAAAGATTGGCTCCTCTCTGTTACGTCTAACTGGGGTTTCGAATAACAAAACGCTCTGTAAAGATCTAATCGAAGCAGGTAAGATTACGGAAGAGGGGATGAAATTTAAAAATTCTGAATTTAAATTAATAGCCTCACCTTTTGAGACGTATTTAATTTTGAATGAGCAACAATATTTTCGTAAAGCTCGATTAGGCGGTGGTAAACGTCATTGCGTTAATGATTTCTTACATAATTTGGCAGTAATCGATCAGCGTGAAGGGGTTAGTTTTGGGGCTAAATTGCAGCTGATTGATGAGGAGTTAGCAAAAGTTCGCGATAATAAATCAGTATATATTCGCGGTAGCAATACAGCGCTTGCGGTTGATCAGGCTGCAGAAGCTTTAGAATTTTTTAAGACAAATCCTCAGGCAATGGAGAATGTTGAAAATGAACTGTATATGCCAGATTGAAGAATATCTTTAAGGAACGTTCTGCTCCAATTTGTTACAACCCCTTGAATTTATACCCTAATCTCTGGCAAGATGCGCTCTGTCTTGTTTTCCAGTGAGGAACCATGAAAATTCTCGTGGCAGTGAAGCGTGTCGTAGATCCCTATGTAAAAATTAGGGTTAAATCTGATGGAACCGGTGTAGAGACTCAAAATATCAAAATGGCAATGAATCCCTTCGATGAGATAGCTGTCGAAGAGGCCTTGCGTCTACGTGAACAACAAATCGCAACCGAAGTTGTTGTTGTTTCAATAGGTACAGACACATCGCAAGAAACACTCAGGCATGCTCTGGCCTTAGGTGCTGATCGAGCCATTCTAGTGCGTACTGAAAAAAAACTTGAAAGCCTTAACATTGCAAAAATATTACAACAGATAGTCAATGACGAACAACCGCAAATTGTCCTGATGGGTAAGCAAACGATTGATGGTGATAATAACCAAACACCACAAATGCTATCTGCATTACTAGATTGGCCACAGGCGACTTTTGCATCCAAAATTCAATGCTTCGATGGGCATTTACAGGTAACGCGTGAAATAGATGGTGGTTTAGAAACTATTAAAGTGCAGCTACCTGCAATCGTTAGTACAGATTTACGCTTAAACGAACCTCGCTATGCCAGTCTTCCTAATATTATGAAAGCGAAACAAAAGCCTTTAAAGAGCGTTGATCTTGAATCTCTAGGTTTAACTTTAAAAGAACACATTGAAGTATTAAAGGTAAGCGCACCTGCAACTCGAAGTGGTGGGATAAAAGTGGACTCTGTAGCGACACTATTGGATAAATTAAAGCATGAAGCCAAAGTGCTTTAAAAGGAGAATTGATGAGCACTTTAGTATTGGTAGAACACAATAATAGCACCATGCATCCTGCAACTCGTAATACTCTGGCAGCCGCCTTGCAGTTAAATGATAAACCAACCTTATTGGTTGTTGGACATCAATGTGCAGCTGTTGCTGAGGAAGTTGCCAAACTCGCTGGTGTGCATGCTGTTTGGTGTGTGGATAAACCCAGTTACGAACACCAATTGGCTGAACAACTCAGTGAATTAGTAGTTTCTTTTGCAAATTCATTTACGGCTATATTAGCCCCATCAAGTACTTTTGGTAAAAATCTCTTACCGCGGATCGCAGCGTTATTAGATGTTGCTCAGGTGTCTGATGTCAGTAAAATTATTGAAGAGGCTGTTTTTGAGCATCCCATTTATGCAGGCAATGCTATAGAAACAGTCCGTGTTCTAGATGCCATTAAGGTGATGACTATTAGAACAACGGCTTTTGATCCGGTTTTAGCAACTCAAGAGCCTTGTTGTATTGAGAGCATCGATAAAGAATTTGCTGCTAAAAACGTCCAATTTCTTAACCATGAATTGAGTGAGTCAGTCCGACCGGATCTTGGTAGCGCTAAGATTGTTGTTTCCGGGGGTAGAGGTTTACAAAGTGCTGAAAAATTCAAACTGATTGAAGAGTTGGCCGATGCCTTAGGTGCTGCGGTTGGTGCCTCACGTGCAGCAGTAGATGCAGGCTTTGTACCCAATGATTATCAGGTCGGACAAACAGGGAAGGTGGTTGCACCTAATTTATACATAGCCATTGGTATTTCAGGGGCTGTACAACATTTGGCAGGAATGAAAGATTCCAAAATAATTGTTGCCATCAATAAAGACGAAGATGCACCGATATTTCAAATTGCAAATTACAGTTTGGTAGGTGACTTGTTTGTTTTAGTTCCACAATTAATCGAACAATTAAAAAGCCGTTAAGAGGGGTTTGTATGATAGTAGGTGTCCCAAGAGAAATAAAATCGCAAGAAAATCGTGTTGGTCTTGTACCTTCCAGTGTACGTGAAATTGTCCGTGTAGGCAGTACTGTACTTGTCGAGCAGGGTGCTGGCTTAGGTATTGGTATTTCTGATGATGATTACAGAAATGCTGGTGCTGAAGTGGTCAGTTCGGCTGATGACGTTTTTTCACAAGCGGAATTAATTGTCAAAGTAAAAGAGCCCCAACCAATTGAGTGTAAAAGACTGCGAGAAGGGCAAACTTTGTTTACCTATTTGCATTTAGCACCAGACCCGCAACAAACTCGCCTGTTGAAAGAATCAGGTGTCACTGCAATTGCGTATGAAACGGTAACGCAAGATGATGGTGGCTTACCATTACTAACCCCTATGTCACAAGTAGCTGGACGTATGTCTATTCAAGCTGGTGCGCATTGTTTAGAAATGGCACAAGGTGGGAGTGGTGTGCTGTTAGGTGGTGTACCGGGGGTTGCTGCAGCCAACGTAGTGGTCATTGGTGGTGGCGTAGTAGGTTCTAACGCTGTACGTATGGCTATGGGTATGGAAGCACGTGTTATTGTCCTTGACCGCTCTTTACAGCGTTTAAATGAACTCGATTTTCAGTTCGGCTCAAAATTAAATACCGTTTATTCTACTGCTGATACCATAGAAAAATATGTTAGTAGTGCTGATTTGGTTATTGGTGCGGTTCTTGTGCCGGGAGCTGCTGCTCCGAAATTAGTAACACGTGCGATGCTTAAATCAATGCGTCCAGGTTCAGTATTGGTCGATGTCGCGATTGACCAAGGTGGATGTTTCGAAACCAGTCGTGCAACGACACATCAAGAGCCTACTTATGTTGTTGATAATGTGGTTCACTATTGTGTAGCTAATATGCCAGGTGCTGTTCCTCGTACTTCAACTTTTGCATTGAATAACGCAACTTTGCCTTTTGTTTTAAATATCGTTACTAAAGGTACTAAATTAGCTTTATTAAGTGATAAGCATTTGTTGAATGGTTTGAATGTGCATCAAGGTAAGATTACTTATGAAGCAGTAGCTCGCGATCTAGGTTATGAGTTTGTTCCAGCTGCAGTTGCTTTAGCAGGTAAATAAAAAGAAGCTCGTGTACTACCAGGTTCTCCGCTACAGGAGTTGAACAAGACCTGGTAGTAAAACACGATCTCGCCGTCTATGACACGCTTGAGTGCTAGAACCAAAGATCTGTGCGGTACTGCATCAAAGCTGAATTGTATATTATACATGTAGCCTGGATGCAGCGGCAGCGAAATCCGGGTTTCCTTAATGTATGCTGCACTCCTCATCGAGATTTTTTACGCCTATGAAACCCGGATTCCGCTATCGCTGCATCCAGGCTACATTTTGATTTGTTCTGTCAATAAAAGTCTAAATAACTTGATTACCACCCGGTCCTAAAGAACGCGGGTGGCAAAAACGGGGCTTAGTATAAAAGGGCGCTTTCGCCATCCTGGCGCGGTCTACATTAAAACAAGTTGTCTTCGACAACGGGTTGTTGTTGCTCTTCTTGTGGTGTACTAGCAGCGTTGTTGTATACAGGTGTTGGATCTTCTTCTGCTGGTACTTCCTTATCTCGAAAATATTCAATGATACTATTGCTTTGGTTAGGTTTGGCCAATAATCCACTAACAGGATCAATACGCACCGCTACCACATTTTCTGGTTTTTTCAGTTCACTTTCCGGTGTATTTTTCAACGCCTCTTTCATGAAATCGATCCACATAGGCAGTGCAAGTCCTGCTGCGTATTCATGCAATGATTTTGGTGTATCAAAACCCACCCAGGCTGTGACTACGAGATTGGAGTTAAATCCTGCAAACCAGGCATCGACCTGATCATTGGTTGTTCCTGTTTTTCCAGCAATATCCTGGCGGTTTAATGATCTCGCCTCACGCGCAGTTCCGTGTTGAATAACATCTTTAAGAGCGCTATTCATTAAAAAGGCGATGTCTTCAGGGATAACTCGTGGTGCTAGGGTTGAGGTGTCCGTTTTATCGGTACAGGGATTACAAACAATCGTAGGTTTGGCTTGGAGCAGTATTTTACCATCCGTATCGGTTATGTGATCGATAAGGTACGGTTCTACTTTAAATCCACCATTGGCAAACACTGCGTAGGCTGCGGTTAAGTCCATAGGACTAACAGATAAGCTACCTAAGGCCAGTGATAATCCTTTGGGCAGGGTTTTTTTGTTAAAGCCAAAGCGGGTTAAAAAGTCTATGGTGTAATCGATGCCGATGTCATCGAGAATTCGAATAGAGACTAGATTTTTTGACTGGACCAAGGCTTGTTTAAGGCGAGTAGGGCCATTGAATTTAAGGTTAACATTATGCGGACGCCATAAGTTAGGTTGGCTTGGATCATCAACAACTATCGGAGCATCATTGATAAGCGTCGCTAAATTATACCCATTATTTAAAGCAGCAGCATAAACGAAAGGTTTGAAGCTCGAGCCTGGTTGTCTACTAGATTGCGTGGCGCGATTAAATTTACTTTTTTGGAAATTAAAGCCGCCAACAAGGACTTGAATAGCACCATTATTAGGATCGAGAGCGATCATGGCTGATTCGGCTTCTGGAATCTGCGCTAGTTCCCAATGTTCTGGGGTTGAGTGGACATAGACTATATCACCGACAGCGACCACTTGTTGAGCTTTGACAGGCGCCTTGCCTACCCAACCTTTTTTAAGAGCTGGTCTTGCCCAGGATAAACCTTCCCAAGGAATGATAAATGTCTGGCCATTTTTTAAAGAGCCTGTGGCTTCTTTTTCTTTGACATCGATAATGACCGCAGGTACCAGTGTATGCATTTCAGGGTATTGCGCGAGACTCTTTTGGCGAGTTTTAGGTGATTGGCTGTCTTTTTCACCTATAGTAGCCACAGGGCCTCGATAGCCATGGCGATGATCATAGGCTATCAAGTTCTTCTCAACAACGGCGTTAGCAGTATTTTGCATTTTTCCATCAATACTGGTGTATACCTTATAGCCTTTGGTGTAAGCATCGGGTCCAAAATTATCGTATAAGGATTGACGGATCATCTCAGCGACATAGGGTGCTCTAACTCCAATATTAGAACCATGAAACTTAGCAGTAATGGGTTGGTTCACAGCATTTTGATACTGTTCATCATTGATATAATGCTCTTCAAGCAAGCGCTCGAGTACATGATCACGGCGTTTTTTAGCGGCTAGCGGGTTGGCTATAGGATTTTGCGTTGAAGGCGCTTGAGGTAAGCCTGCAATCATGGCTAATTCAGCTAAATTTAATTCTTTAAGAGGTTTGCCGTAATAGACCATAGCGGCAGCTCCGACACCATAGGCACGGTTACCCAGATATATTCTGTTGAGATACAATTCGAGAATTTTTTCTTTGCTTAGTTCGCGGTCTATTTTTATCGCTAGCATTATCTCATTAAATTTACGCAAGAAAGTTTTTTTCCGGCTGAGAAAAAAGTTACGGGCTACTTGCATAGTGATGGTACTACCACCTTGGGATTTAGTACCTGTTTTTAACATACGCACAGCCGCGCGCCCGAGACCAAAAACATCGACACCAGGATGCTCAAAGAAGCGTTGATCTTCAGTAGCAATCAAAGCACGAACCAGTGTTTGAGGAATCTCTTCATAAGTTAGGGGTATACGTTTTTTCTCACCGTATTCTTGAATTAACTGACCATCTTTACTAAATATTTGTAGTGGGACTTGCAGTTGCACGGTTTTTAGAGAATCGACATTGGGTAATTGACTTTCTAAGTAAAGGTATAGAAGGCATCCGCCGACCATTAGAAGAAAAAATAGGCTCATCAGCGCCCACAGACCTTTACGCCAGAAGTATCCCATTTTTTTCATAGTAGTAATTTAGTTTGATAGTATTAGACAAGCATTATACAGCGATTTGCTGATATATTGCGAGTTTTTAAGGGAAAAGGGTGGAATTAGGAGATAAATGGGGGGATAGCAGTAGAAATTGAGGTTGTGCTGGTCTTCAAAGACCTGCACAAGTCCCAATTTTCAGTACAGCTTAATTTTCATCAGTTGTACCGAACCCAATACCGGGAGTAGTTACCCCAGTAGGCAATGCAAATGGCGAAGCCCGATGTGGATAGAAAAAACTAGAACCAAAACCAATTCCTCTTGGTGATTGTAACAGATTTAATTCGCGCACTTTTTCTTGCAGGGTACTGATGGTTGTTTCTAAGGTTCCAATGTTTTGCTCAGCAGCTTCCAACTTAGCTCGTAAATCGCTTTTAATCCCTTCATCTACACTAAGGCTTGCCTGTAAACTAGCAATGGTCGTTCTTAAAGTTTCAAAAGTAGGCCCGGTTTGTTGCAACTTCTCTTGTAGATCTTTGTTTTCAGTTTTGAGTCCAGCTAGTCTTGACTGTAGGGATTCATTAGCAATCAAGGCCTCATTGAGTTGTACTCTAAGTTCTTTTTCTAAAAGGGCAGTTTGTTGTTCTGCACAAATATTTTGCGCCGTGGTCTCAATTTCTTGAAGGGATGTTGTTTTAGCAATATTGAAGCGTTTTAATGCTTCATCTATACAATTACCCGAATAGCAAAATGAATTAAAGATATGACTTTCTTCTTTTAATCCGATCAATGAAATAGTCACTCCATTACCACTATGTCGCATTGGATAAGTCGATGTTTTACCCACATACAGAAGCTGATTAAGATCACTAAATAAATGAGAGATTTGTTTGATATAATCATCTAATTCATCCTTCGTTAATGCAGACCTTCTGTCTAAAAAGGTCTTGAGGTATTTAATTTCATGCAATAAAAAATCTAGGAATGGTTTACGTTCGGTGTAATCATTGGTTGTCGTTTCATCGATTAAAATTTTAAGGATTTTATCGTAAGCTACTTCGCTACATTGCAGTATTTTTACGGCTTCAGGTAGGGGATAAATCACTTTCTTAGGGTCTACAATCACTTTCCTACTAACATGTCTTTGGAAGTCGTGATAGCGAATTATTGCGGTGGTTAAACAAATAACTAATTCTTCTAATCGAGATGTTGCCATTTAAAACTCCTTGTAAAACTAAATCTATGCAATTGTGTGAATTTCCCTATCAAAATGGTATTTCACTATATTGAATGTTTTCGGAGAGTTCAAGTGATATATAGTGCAAACATTTTGGCAATAAAATGTCTTTATTTGTGCGTATCTGCCCAAAATAAGTGAGGTGTGATCGAATCCTAAATGCATGCGAATTAACAATAAGCGACAAAAAGATTCCAATTTTTAATGGGTTACGTTAAGATCTATAAATGGAATAGTCCGTTAGCAGTTTTTAGATAGCATATATAAGGATTATAAGGAGATTGAATACGTGCTCAAACTGTTGAAACCAAAGCAACGCTCTATTCTAGGAATAGATATCACTTCTGCTGCGGTAAAAATTTTAGAAATCACACGTTCTGGTGATGACTTCACAGTTGAGTGCTATGGTCGCGAAAATCTTCCTTTAAACGCCCTTGATGGCAACGTAATAAAAGATGTAGATGCAGTAGCCAGTACGATAAAACAATTATGCGATAGACTGCGTTTTACCAGTAAAAATGTTGCATTAGCAGTCCCGGATTCCGCTGTAATCAGTAAAATTGTACAAATTAATGACGGTCTTAACGACGAAGAAATGGAAGAATTGGTTGTTATTGAAGCCGATAAATTTATTCCCTATCCGATTGATGAAATTAACCTTGATTTTCAAGTGATCGGCCATTCCATTAAAAACTCCGCACTTCTGGACGTGTTGATTGTTGCGTCGCGTGCGGAAAATGTGAATAGCCGTACCGAGGCGGTCTCCCGTGCCGGGCTTGAGGCTGTAGTGGTTGATGTAGAATCATTCGCTGTGGAGCGGACAGTATTGCAGTTAGCTAAAGAGCTACCAGCTTTTACTCAAGAAAAGATTGTCGCCATTATCGACATCGGCGCCAATTACACGCATCTTTTTGTACTACATGGTATGCGCTTAGTTTTCTCTCGCGAGGAGAAATTCGGTGGTATGTTACTGATAGAAGCCATTGCCGAACATTATAAGATGACTCATGAGCAAGTGATCGTAGCCAAAGAGCAAAATACTTTACCCGCGGACTATGAAAAAGAATTGCTTGAGCCTTTTAAAGAAATGATATTGTTGCAAATTAAGCGCACTCTACAATTTTTCTACTCTAGCAGCCAACATGGTTTTGTCGATCACATACTTTTAGCGGGTGGTTTAGCAAGACAACCTGGATTAGCAACACTCATTGAAGAACAATTAGGCGCAACTACAACAGTCGCTAATCCCTTTTCAAAAATGGTTATAGGAAAAAAAGTTAATTTAGACGCGATTAATAACGATGCTCCCTCCCTGATGGTTGCTTGTGGTTTAGCACTTAGGAATTTAGAGTAACATTATGACAGAAATTAATTTACTACCATGGCGTGAGCGCAAGCGTGAACAA
>Ga0075158_10000467_pt1 | contig 33227 bp, 23 predicted proteins | sample JI91814BDNA_FD_70968 | JGI IMG/M metagenome (GOLD analysis project Ga0075158, IMG submission 70968) | Wastewater effluent complex algal communities from Wisconsin, to seasonally profile nutrient transformation and Carbon sequestration -... | ecosystem: Engineered > WWTP > Effluent > Algae... | reverse complement strand
TCCGGCCCAAATGGGCATGAGGATAATTAGCACATAATAAAAGTGGATTTCATCAACAGTTTTACGCACCAAAAACAAATAAAACGCATAAATAAAAGTGAATGTAATAATGAAGGTATACCACAAAATTTCAAAGGGCGTATAAAAATCAACCAAAGGTGTTCTGGTAAGCAATCGGGTAGTAAAAAGGATAAACACCACCAGCATCAGTGTTTTACCAAACACCGACATTGGTTCCTTAAACATTCCTTTTTCCTGTGATAATATACTCATATTATTTATACCACACCGATAAATCTCGGTTAATTAATTGCTCTGTTAATTTAATATCATCAAAATAATAATCTGCAATAAGCTGACTGCGTTGTTCATTTTCCAGCTTTGGCGCACTCACTTTTTGCATATTTTGCTTGATAAACATCTTACGCACCGTTTTCCTAAACGATTTAGAAGGCAAAATGACCTTTAAAACCCGTTTAACAAAGTTAGGCTTTCTAACTAATTCATTCAATGATTCGTTTTTAGCTTCACCCGCTTCATTGCTATGTACATCGAGGTTCAGGTTTTGCTCCTTAACTTGTAAAAACTCCTGCACCTTGGCTATAGTAGCCTGGCGGTTTTTTAAAAAATCCTCTTCAAAAACGAGAAACAGGAAATTTTCAGGCTTAAACGTATTTAAAAATTGTTTCAGCTGTTGGCCATACATACCGCGTTCCTTATAAGCGAAAATTTTCTGTGTTTTAATATCTGACTTTCTATTCGCCTCTTCTTTAATTGCTGCCATAAAATCTAATGGTTCTAAACCTTTGCGTTTAGTCATCAAATAATGCGAATAAGCCCTGTCGGCAGGATTGCGCAACACCACAATAATTTTCACATCTGCTCCCAATGTATCCAGTATGCGTTGACCTGTAAATGGAAACAACAAATAATCAGGATCGAATTCTCCAACAGCTTTTTGATTATTAAAATTGGTAAAATAGCTGTCGTAAAATGATTTCCCTTTTTGATAATCAGCATCAAATAAAAAATACTTTGTTTCTTTTATTGGCGGAATGCAGATATCGCTATGCTGGCTGAGTATTTCTGCCAACGTAGTAGTTCCTGCTTTTTGAGCGCCAATACAAACAAAGTTCTGTTGCATAAAGTTATATTCTCATCCAATCGCTGAGGTCTTTGTTCACCAGTGATTGTAATTTAATAATATCGTTTTTATATAATTCAATTAATTGTTTCCTGGTTTCAGGATTCATTTCTGTTTTTTTGAGATTATATCTCAGCAATTTATCCTTAACCCAATTGCGCAATTTCTTTTTGGTTTCGCGGCTCATGAGTTTTCTGAAAAAATTTAATATGGGGTTTTTACGCGTGGTAATTATCTGCTTAAACCATTTCACTTTCATTTCACCACTTTGGTTGCGCTTTACCATTTCTTTTTGGCCCTGCTGAGGCACATCTAAAAACTCATAAATTTCCGACAACAATTTATCCGGATTTTTTTCAAGCGTATCGTAAAATACAATTTTTACATTATCGAAATTATCCAAATAACTTTTTACTTGTTCGTAATAATATCCTTTATCTACATAAAAAAAATCGAAATGCCAGTTTTCTGCCATACGTTTTTTTTCCTCAGCAATAGCCGTTTCAAAAGTTGCTGTTTCCAATAAATCGCGGCGGTTGTGCATGTATTGCGAATAAGCCCTTTCTGCCGGGTCGCGTAAAACAATGAGTATTTTTACTTTTCTGTAGTCAGCAACTAATTGTTTAATATGCTCAATTGATTTTTGATGGAAATACAAATAAGGAGTTGATGATTCACCCATTATTTTTTCCTGATGGCCATCAAATAATTCCGAATAACTTTCTACTGTTGTAGTATATCTGTGTTTAGAATCTTTGAAAGAGGGTTGTTCATTGTAAAAAGTGAAAAAACAAGGTTCTTTTTGCAATGGCATATAAATATCAGGATGCCCGCCGAGAAACTCGTGCAACGATGTTGTTCCTGCGCGTGCAGTACCTACTATCAAAAAATTAGGCCACCTGTTCATTTTATTCGTTTTCGTCGATTTGATTTATGTCCGCCCTATTTTTCCTTTTCTTACCACGTTTAAGCATAACCCGAATATCAGAAAATGGGTTATAGATGGTAACAATACCCATTGTATAATATATCTGAAACGCCAAGCCAAAATTTAATACCGTTCTGGCTACCGATGTTGCGATTGCAGCACCAATAATTCCATAAAGCGGAATTAAAATTAAGTTTAAACTCACATCAATAATTACAGTGGCAAATGCATAATACATAGTAATTTTTTGCCTGCCGGTCATATTTAGTAAAACTGTAACCGGGCCTGTTAATACGTTTGCCGCCTGACCTAAAGTTACGATAACAAACACTAAAACAGCTTCTGTTCCTGTAAAATCTTTACCGAAAGTCCACATACTGAATTTCGGAAAAATTAAGAATATAGCTAGAATTGGAATGCAAGACCAAAATACTAATCGCGTAGATTGTTTAACGCTGTTTTTCAATTGCTTTTGGTCGTTTTTGCCATATGCCTCTGCAAACTTAGGACCTGCAATTGAGTTGATAGAAATTAAAGGAATAGTAGCTAATGATGTTAGTCGTGTTGCCACTCTATAAATAGCCACTTTGGTTTCTGCAGCATACCAAGCCAAAATCAGAATATCTAACCACGTATAAATCATGGTAAGATATTTAGCAGACATCATTGGTGCTGAAACCTTAAGTAATTCAGCTGTAGTTATAGGTTCTTCAGGGGCAACTATTTTATTTGCACCTTCAACTTGTAATGCTTTATTTTTTCCCTTTTTGTCTTTTCTGCTTTTAAATTCAGTTCCTGCAATTTCAGGGTTTTTTAAATAATGCAACCAATATAATTGTGCAATTAAAAAGGCTACAAAAATACCCAGGCAATAGGATAAATTAACCCAAAGCTGGTCCTTAGAAAACAATCCGAAAATCAACAAAAACAAAATAGCTACTAACTGATTAACCACATGGGCAATCCAATTATATTGTGCTGTTTTTTTCAGGCCCTTGATACACTCTTCACTTAAACCTCCCAATACATAAAAAATAATGGAAGCTGCAAATAACTGCATGTAAAAAGTATATCTATCAAAATCTGCATCTGCAGGGTCAAATAAATTATCGGTATAATATGGTAAAATAAAATAGGTAGCCGCTGATAAAAATATACCGAGTGGTATAATAATTATTAGTGCTTTACGGTAAGTATGCTGTACTAAATCCCAGCGACCAATTGAACCATACTGTGCAACAAATCGTGATAATGCCATGTCGACACCAAAACGACCAAAAATGCCCACAATACTTAAAATACTTAAACCTACGGTGTAAACGCCCATAGCTTCCTGACCGTAAATCCAACCAATTACCATTAATAACAGGTAACCGATAAATCTACCGACGATACTAATTCCGAAAGCGCCAGAGCCTTTTTTCAGGATTTCAGAAAAATCTTCGTCCTTAAACTTTTTATTAAATTTCTTTTTTAATTTGGAGATCATATGCCACTTCCATCCGCAGTTGTATTCAGGTTTAGAGTATCTTGTTCAACTACAGGAGTTGGCTTTGGCTGGATAATGTTTTGCATTTCCAGACGTTGTAACCACTCGCCCGCAAAAATTTGTGTAAATACTTTTGAACCGTTTTCATTTAAGTGAGCCAAGTCAAAAAGGTTATCACGGTCGTTTAATGCCGGATATGCACTTGGGTCTTGAAAACCAATTCTGTTTTTTTCAGGTAACTGATTATATAAAGGAATTAAATATTCATAACGTTCGCCTAATCGCTGAGATAACATGATGGTAACTGAGATGCCATTTTTTTCACAGTATTCAATTACATCTTTTAAATTATCTTCTATCGTTTTATTCGGGTTTTTTGTTGCCGTTTTATAATGGTCAACTAATTCCTGACAACGTTTTGTTCTGTAGGCAATAGTATCAGGTGTGCGTAATTCATTATAACGAATAGCTAAATCACCTTCCGGGTCATCATGCATTTCCTGGTCTAAGGAATAAAATCCATTGTTATCAGGGCCAACTGAAAGTGGTTCAATGTTTAAACCTGCGTGTTGCATGATAACACTTGGGCCATTGCCAAATAATAACGATTTTTCTCCAAATGAAAAGGCATGTAACATTGGCACGCCAAATTTATTTACCCCTTTTTCTGATTCGTAAGAGGCCTTCATTACATCACCTATATTACCCCAGTTGTACCAATACAACATTTCTTTTTTATGCAAGTTGTCGGCACCCATTTTAGTTAATTCCGACATGTCTATCACAACATGTTTAATATTACTCATGTCGTAATCGAGTAATGCGTCTAACATTTGCAGCGACTGTGGTGTTCTGTTTGCAGGAATACCAAAATTGTAGGATTTAATTTGCAATTCCGGGTATTGTGCATTTACAATTGAGTCAAACGTTGTTGAATTAATATGACGATAAGTAGTACTCGCACCAATTAACAAGGTATTGTACTGCTCATGATTTTCTTTATATGATTGAAATTTTGTGTTCAACCTCGTATTACCCCATGAAAACGGCATGCTAGAAATAGCTAGCTGGCAGACTGCATAAACAATCACTAATAAAATGCCGATTCTTAAAAAGAGTTTTTTCATAGTTTAAAACGCAAAATAAATGAACACCGATTTAGAAGTATAGGCAAATAAGGTTACGATTACTAAAAATACCACATAAAAGCTCCAACGGGCATAAAATGGTTTAGCTACTACAAATTTATCAATACCTACACTCTTATTGGTGTATAATTTATAATCTGTAAACAATAATAAAGCAACACATGCAATGCTAACCCAAAACTCAATTACACTTGGCACAGCACCTTTAGCCGCACTGTTATGAATTAAATAACTGGTAGTATCTGGTGAAAAAATATTTTGAATAATTCCCCAAGCATCACCCACTGTATTAGAACGGAAGAAAATATCCGGAATACAGGTCAGGTTAAAAATCCAAAATGCTAGAAATACGCCGGTAAATGCTTTCATACCCGGCAATAATTGTGGTAATGTGAGTTTAGGAAAATACCGGTCCCAAATCCGGCTCATGACTATAAAGAAGCCGTGAATAAAACCAAACATGACATAGGTCCAGTTGGCACCATGCCACAATCCCATAATAGTTAAGGTGAACCAGTTATTAAATAACATCCTGCCAAACGAAACCCTGCTACCTCCTAAAGGAATGTAGAGGTAATCGCGCACCCAGACCGTAAGCGTAATATGCCATCGCTCCCAGAATTCACGTATTGTTTTTGAAAAATAAGGTGTTTTAAAGTTGTCGGTAAGGTTATGCCCCATAATTTTGGCACTACCAATTGCAATATCACAATAACCGCCAAAATCGCAATATACCTGAATGGCAAACATCCAAGTTGCCAAAATAATAGCGAAACCTCCATGTTCATACGACGGGTCTACCCATCCGCCATGACCATCTGTATTACCATAAACCTGTTGAACAAATAATCCAAGCCTGTCCGCAATAACTACCTTTTTGAAAAAGCCGTATAAAATCCGGATTAACCCTTGTTTAACTCTATCGTAATCGAAATCAAAATTTTGTTTTAACTGTGGTTGCAAATCACCCGGTCGTTCGATTGGTCCGGCAACTAACTGAGGCCAATACGATATAAATAGAGCGAAGTAGCCAAAATTTTTCTCAGCTTTAAAATCGCCCCGATAAACATCTATACTATAACTAAGTGCTTGAAATGTATAGAATGAAATACCTACCGGTAAAAACAAATTAAATTCAGGGACATTATAAAAAATATCAAACTGCTCAAAAACTGCCCGGGCAGAATCGTTGAAGAAATTGAAATATTTAAAGGAGAATAAGAGACCCAGATTTGAAATCAAACTAATCATCAAATAGGGCAGCCTGCCTTTCCTGTCGCTCATTCGCGACATTTTATTAGCAGTATAATAATCTACTGTAGTAGAAAAAACGATAAGGAAAGCATATTCAGCTTTCCAGCACATATAAAAATAGTAACTGGCAAAAAGTAACATGAGCCAGCGCCATTTATACGGCAATGCATAATAAAGGAAAATTACAACCGGTAAAAAAATTAAAAAGTGTAATGAATTGAATATCATCCCTATTGGTTGTAATCGTTAAAACAGAAAATTAGATTTTATTACTGTCAGCATCAATTAATGACTGACTATCTTTTTCCTTATTATATTTTTCAATAACTAATTGCTTTTGTTTAGATTCTTCAACGCTATCGCGAATGTATTTACGCACACTCAATCCGATTGACGAGAAAATGACACCTAATATCAAACCAATAATCATGAACATAGTTGTTTGTTCTTTTTCCTTAATGGTTGAATATTTAGGCTGATCGATAATATCAACCAATGGTGTTTTATTTTGTAAGTCGAAACGAGCTAATTGCAACTGAGCGAAAGTAGTTGAATATTCAGTTGTGATTAATCCTATTTCGCGTAATAATCTGTTTTGAGAAACATAGCCGGCAAACTTCACCTGGAAACTGGAACCATCCTGAATTCTTGCCAATTGTTCTTCTTTAGATTCTAGCAAACCTCTCAGAGAATCAGCTTTGGATTCCATCAATGCTACTGTTTTCTGCTCATTTTGTACTTGTGCGTTTATATAATAATCAGAACTGGCGTAGGTAATGTAGTCGGCAAAGTGGAATGAAAAATCGCGGCTCAGTGATGCGAATTCCATTTGATTCATACCGGCATCATCACTAAACTCAACGGTAAGGTCTTTTTCTACTAACTCATCATAAATAATGGTCAGACAGCTATCTTCATAGACAGTTATTGAGTCAAGAGAACCATGTTCTAATGTGAAATTTTTTAATTTTTTCTTCTTTGTCCATTTAGGGTACATCTCGGTGTAAAAATTCGCCAAGTAATCTTCACGAGGAGCAACACCTTTTTTAACGGACATGGTGCGTTTTTGCATCAACGCTTCTTTTACTACAGACCTTGACTGCAAAATACCTAAAAACAACTCATTAGTAAACTCAGTACCTGTTGTGATACCAATACCAAATGAACTAGCTAATGATGCTAATGAAGATGTAGAGGATCCTTCAGTTCCCTTTACCGCAAAATCGGCATGAGAAATATATTGCTCTTTTTTCCAAACAGCATAAAACCGTAGTAAAAAAGCGAGGAGGATTGCAAATATTAGCACTACCCACCATTTTTTTAATACATACCTTCTATACTCTCCAAATTTGGTAAAGAGATCACCAATATTTATTTCATCATTATATGGACGATCGTATTGCATAATTTTATTTTCTGCTGCCTTTTAACTTAATAGATTAATTACCTCGTTGTAACAATACAAAGATTGTAGCAAAGCTGAGGATACCTGCGCTAAGTGTGGTAGCAAAAGTATTCCAATCAAATGGTTCTTTTGGTGCCTCTGGTGCTTCCTGTTCAGGTTTTTCCTCCGGTTTCTGTGGAACAACAATCTGGCAACCTTTCACTTTTACTCTTGGATAAAAATGGATAAATAAGAAATTATGTGTACGACGAACATATCCGTTTGGTTCAACGATATATGTTTCACTGCGTTTGGCATCATCATCAAAGTTTTTACCATATTTTCTGATAAAATGACGTGCACTTCTTCCTTTTTCAAAAGGAACAACAACAGTTCCAGGATCACCAACAAATGGATATTTAATTTCTCCCTTTAATGCAACTAAGTCCCCAGCTTTAGGAACAGTAAGCACATCACCTTCACGCATTACATAGTTAAATTTAGAGGAAGGATCTTCCATAGCTTTTTTCAAGAAAACTAATGTGGATGAAACATCCTGACGGTTCATCGTTGCACCTTCGGCGTAAGCCCATTGCGTTAAACCACCTGCGCGTTCAACGATATCAGCTAAAGTTTCAGTTCTTGATGTTAATGTATAAACACCAGGATATTTTACTTCACCTAAAATGGTAATGTTTTTTTGATATTCAAATTCTGGCGTATTACGCACAAAAACCTGATCGTATGGTTGGAGTTGGAATGTGTTAGCCGCGTCTTCAATTTCAAGTTCTTTGCTAACTGCAACAGACTGCACAATTACTCTCGTAGGTTCATTGTTATTATTAGCTTCATTAAAATTCACAATACGTGAAATTTCAATTTTGCTGTTTGCAGCTTCAACTTTTAATCCACCTGAATAGTATAATAAATCTTTTAATGTCATTTTTTCATAGTAAGGAAAAGTTCCGGGAACTTTCACTGCACCGTTGATAGCAACATTAAATGTTTCTTTAAATTCTTGTTTAGAAAAGATATCAATTACATCAAAACGATTAAGCTCAAAATTGAATGGAGAATTAGGATTTTCCATAACCTCTGCTAAATCAAACGGCACATAAACATCGTTAAGTTTAGCATCCTTTCTAATTAAATAGGCACGGTCGGTATAGGCTTCGTAGTTTAAACCTTTGGCTTTGATAATCAAATCAGAAATGCGCATGCCACCTGTTAACTGATAATTACCAGGGAAACGACATGAACCTTGGATGGTAACAATGTTTTCGATAACCTCCGGAATACGGGCAAAAACGATTTTATCACCATCTAATAACGGATAATTAATGCGCTCGCGTTCAAGACTATCGAGGTTAATATCCATAACGATATTTTCATTTTCAAAATATCGGAAAATAGTAACGTTGCGTTTGTATGCAGTAGAACGAAGACCACCTGCATAAGCAATTACTTCATTCAGGTTTTCACCTTTTATTAATTCATATTTAAATGGGCGATTTACTTCACCTTGCATTTCCACAATACGACCAACGCCGTTTACAATGATATAATCATTTGCCTCGAGGTAAGTATCGTCTGTAGCGCCTGGATTCATTAAAAACTGATAAACATCTAATGTTTTTATTACTTTACCATTACGTTTTACTTGAATGTTACGCACGGAACCTATTTCAGTAACACCACCTGCTGCAACAAGTGCATTAAAAGCTGTGTTTAAAGATGAAATATTATAAGAGCCCGGATTCATTACTTCACCAACAATATTTACTTTGATGCTTTTTGAATACGTTAAACTCACATCAAATTTCGAGTTGGTTAAATCAAATGCTGAAGCAAAACGTTGACGTAATAATTGTTTTGCAGCACTGAAGGTTAAACCCTTTAAATAGATACGACCTACTTCTACAGTGGTAATATAACCTTCATCGTTTACTGTAAAGTTGTAATTATAATAGGCATATCCCCAAATAGCTACAGTAAGTTGATCACCTTCACCAATAATATAATTATCGCTCACTTTTTGATTAGGTACTTTGTCAAATAAGTCAACCGCACCTGTTCTAAAGAAATCATGTCCCCAGATTAAAGACGCTGCAGGAGCTGAACCGCCGTCAGTTGCTTCTGCAATTACTTCTGCAACAACTGCTGGTGGGATTGAAGATGTATTAGGAGCAAGTGTAGCCTCTTGGTTCATCGCATTCTGAACAGCAGTTTGCTGTGCGTCTTGTATTTGACTGGCTGCATCTACCGCCGTTGAAGTTCCTGTGGTGCCCATAATGGCATCAATTTCTTCAGTATCAAATCCAAGCGATTCTAATGTACCTGATGAAACCGGTGGAACAACCGGAGGAGTTTGTGCTTGTAAACTTACAGCCACGCTAAGCGTGAAAACAATCAATAACAACGAAGAAAGGTTCTTCATAACTTTTTTAAAATTTCGTGCAAAGATAGGATTAATAAAGCAATCTAATGCTATCTGACAAAAACAATTTTGCATTTTTACAAGCTTGTTTTGTGACAGACAACCACCGTTAGACGAAGCAAAAGACAACCTAGTTGCTTATGAAAAATATTTAATATGTTTAACTAATTGGCATGCCCGACTCAGTGCTGTCAGGGGTTTGAACAAAATGTAATTTGCCTTGAGCGTCTTCTGCCATCAAAATCATACCATTACTTTCAACACCACGCATCTTACGTGGAGCCAGGTTTACAAGAACAGCGACCTGCTGACCAATAAGTTGCTCAGGTGTAAAATGTAAGGCTATACCCGAAACAATTACCCTTTGTTCAAAACCTAAGTCTACATGGAGTTTTAGTAGTTTGTCGGCTCCTTGTATTTTTTCAGCAGCGGTAATTTTACCCGTACGTATATCCAATTTTGAGAAGTCTTCGAATGCAATAGTTGGTTTTAATGGATTTACCTTCTCAACTTGCTGATTATCAATACTTTGTTCTTTTTCCATTCTCGATTTTCTGATTTCTTCCAATTCCGCTAATTTTTTTGCAATTACCTCATCCTCAACCTTTTCGAATAAATAAAACGGAGCACCTAAAGCTGCACCGGTTGAAAGTTTTATGTTTAAATAGTTGAAACCCGGGTCACTCAGGTTGAAATAGCCCAGGATTTTATTTGCTGAAAAAGGTAAAAATGGTTCGCAGACTATCGCTATATCAACCAAACTCTCCAGACATAACCTAAGTATACCAAGGGTTTTAGCTTCATCTGTTTTGATAAGCTTCCAAGGTTCATAATCGGTAAGCAGCTTATTGCCTAAACGCACAATGTCCAACATAGCTGATAGTGCATCTCTAAATCGATAGTTTTCGATAGCAGGGCAATAAACTTCTTCTATCAAGGACTTGATTTGTGCCTGATAAGCCACCACATAAGGCTCACTAAGCAGTGCTTCGTTGAGTTCAGGAACCTTACCATCGTTGTATTTAGCCGTAAGCACCATAACCCGGTTGGCGTAATTTCCCAAAATCGCTACCAACTCATTGTTATTTCTGGCTTGAAAATCCTTCCAGGTAAATTCACTATCCTTAGTTTCCGGCATATTAGCGCATAATACATAACGCATCACATCCTCCTTGCCCGGGAACTCCTCTAAATAGGTATGCAATTGAACACTCCAATTGCGGGAAGTAGACATTTTATCGCCCTCCATATTCATAAACTCATTAGCCGGAATATTGGTAGGCAGAATATAGTCGCCATGGCTTTTTAAAATACATGGGAAAATGAGGCAATGAAAAACAATATTGTCCTTTCCGATAAAATGTACGAGTTTGCTGGTATTCAACTTCCAGTAAGGCTCCCAGTCTTTACCGGTATTGAGCGACCATTGCTTAGTAGCGCTGATATAACCAATAGGTGCATCCAGCCATACATAGAGCACTTTCCCTTCAGCGCCGGCAAGAGGCACTTTTACTCCCCAATCCAAATCGCGGGTTATAGCACGTGGATGAAGACCGTTATTAATCCAGCTTGCACACTGTCCCAACACATTTTTTTTCCATTCTTCAGTTTGACCTTCGCCTTTGATAATCCAGTCGTTTAGCCAATTTTGAAATTTATTTAATGGCAGATACCAATGTTTGGTCGCTTTTTTAATCGGTGGCTGGTTACTTAAAGTTGAAACCGGATTAATCAAATCATTAGGCGATAAGGAGGTCCCACACTTTTCACATTGATCACCGTAAGCATTAGGGTTTGCACATACCGGGCAGGTTCCCATAATATACCTGTCCGCTAAAAATTGATTGTAGGCTTCGTCGTAATACTGTTCGCTTTCCTTCTCTTCAAACACTTGATTGTTATAGAGTTTCAAAAAAAACTCCTGTGATGTTTCATGGTGAATTGGAGATGAAGTTCGGTGGTAAATATCAAAACTAATTCCCAAACCTTTAAAAGCAGTCTCAATAACCTTATGATATTTATCGATAATTGCCTGAGGAGTGGTATTTTCTTTTTTCGCTTGAATTGTAATTGCTGCACCATGCTCATCGCTCCCGCAAATAAACAATACGTCGCGCTTTTGTTTACGCAAATAACGCACATAGATGTCGGCAGGTAAATATGCGCCGGCTATATGCCCAACATGCAAAGGGCCGTTAGCATAAGGAAGGGCAGATGTTATTAAATATCTTTCAGGTACTTGCAAGTTTTTCTCAATTTTATGCGCAAAAATAAGGATAATATGCTCAATCGTATGGCATTACATAAAGGAGATAAAGTTGGCGTGCTTTCAACAGCGCGCTGGATTGAAGAACAAGAACTAGAAGAAGCAAACGAATTACTGCGCAGCTGGGGCCTGATTCCTGTTTACGGAAAATCGATTGGTGCAAAATTTAATCAGTTTGCCGGCGAAGATAGTTTGAGGGCTGAAAACCTGCAAGCATTTTTAGATGACCCTGAAATTAAAGCCATTATTTGTGCACGTGGTGGCTATGGTACGATTCGCATTATTGACCGCATCGATTTTACCGGATTTATGGCTAATCCTAAATTTATTTGTGGTTATTCTGACATCACTGTTTTACATGCACATATCAACGATAAATTAGGATTGCCGACTATTCACTCCACCATGCCTTTTTCATTTTCCAGAAATAGTATGCTGGCGAAACAAACATTAGAAAATGCATTATTTGGTAATGCATTAAATATTCAGACTGAACCTCATCCATTAAATAATTTTGGCACAGCGGAAGGAATATTAATTGGAGGTAACTTATCTATTTTATATTCATTATTAGGCACTCGTTTTGGATTTTCCACGGCGCATAAAATTTTATTTATTGAAGATATTGATGAATACCTTTATCATATCGACCGCATGATGATTAGTCTCAAACTTGCAGGAAAATTAGATGCAGTTAAAGCCATTATTGTTGGTGGCATGACAGACATGAAAGACAACAAAGTAAAATTCGGAACAAGTGCGGAAGAAATTATTGCAACTCATGTTCAGCCTTATAATATACCAGTATGTTATGGATTTCCGGCAGGGCATATTGACGATAATCGCGCAATGGTGTTTGGAAGAAAAGTTCAATTACAAATAACTTCAAAAGGCACCTTATTAAGTTACCAATAAAAAAGGTTCACCATTGCTGATGAACCTTTACATATAATCACGACAGAACTTAATTCACTTTAGAAGTAAACGGATATTTATTTCCTCCGTATGCTTTTAGGTCACAGGTTATTCTTCCAACTCTTAATTCAGATTCGATGCGTACCGGAATGCGGTTATCGTCATCAGTTAACCAAAGTGTCATCCCCTCACCTTCTTTAAATATTTCGCCTTCCTGTAACAATGGTTTTAATTTGATACAATTAAATTTACCCAATTTAGTTTCATACACTTCTTTACCTTCATAACGCACATACATATCATATTCTTTATCATCAATTGCCATTTTAACCGGAATTTTATCTCCTTTTTTTGCACTGGCAATATCAAGCGTACGCATCCAATAAAAAGTTGACATTAAATCTACCCCACATGGATCAACATCGGTAATTGTTTTGGAAGTTTTTTTACCTTTTCTGTTATCCTGATATGAATAAATAATATTTTTTTCTCTGTCCCAATCGTATGATCGATAGAAGGTATAACCACCTTCATATACATCACGGCTAAATTTATATGACTGCAATGTTTCTTCGTTCATATAGGTATCTACTTTATCACGCACTTTGAATAACCAGTCGAACGATTTATAACTTACTGCTTCACCGGAAGCGTGCAAAACAGGTTTTCCTTTATAATCTTCTTTAGTAAGTTTAAAATATACTTCACCGCCACTTAACCAAACAGTGCCCCAGTTATAATAAACTTTATAAGTTAACGATTCACCTGCCTGAAAAGCCATATGAGGAATTTCGCAGGTTTCACTTGCCGGCATTATTCGCGAAGGCATAGTTTCTTCTACATTTCCGGATAATAACGTACCAAATGATAGCGACGTAATTAACAATGGTTTTATCATGATTGTCTGTTTTTAAAAAAATTATATCTAATAATAAATATATATCCCAAAATTGCCGGTAATATCAAATTCAGTATCCAGATACTTGTTGTTGCTGCCAGCGATGTTCCAATTGGAATGCCATATTTCGAAAAAATTAATGTGGCCACCGGCAAACGTGTCAACAGTTCTACAACTGCAAAACTTGGTATTACTGTTTGAGCCAGATAAATAACGCCTATAGCTGAAATCCCACTCACAATATTTATCTCTGCACCAAACATTTTTAAGAAAATCAAATACTGTGCCGTATATACCGAATACCGCCAAAATGCAAGCAGGAGTAGCTTTGTTAAGTCGCGGGAATGATATTCTGCTAGAATAGCCGTGTAGGGATAAATGCGTTTCAGATACTTGCTGCGTTTAAACAGCTGCACTACTACATCCAGATTATAATAGGCCAGTAACAGCAAGGTAATGGCAATTGCGCTCACCAAACCAACAGCAAAGGTTACAGAAAGGGTAATTTGTTCAACCTGGTGGAGATAGATAATTAATCCAATGATACCAATTATGATAGTAGCCAGGTTTTGGCTGAAGCTACCTATTAGCGATACGATTACAGCTTTTATTCTAAACTTCCGCGGAACGTATAAAATTCTCCCGCCAAATTCACCTACTCTGTTTGGTGTAAATAATCCTAATGTAACACCGGTCCATACTGCCTTAAAAGTTCTAAAAAAACGGATAGGGGTAATTTTAATAACCAGTTGTTGCCATTTGTAAGCTTCGATACCCCAGTTTAATAACATGAGTAAGGTAAGAAGCAAAACATAACCTATCAATTCAGCCGCACCAACATTAAGTAATTTATCAGGTATGGTTTGCGCCTCTTTATTCAGGTACAATTGTTTATAAAGCGCAAAAAGTAATAATAGAAAAACCGTTACTTTTATGGCAACAGACCAGAATATCGTTTTGTTATTTCGGCTTTTCAATTGGTAAAAAAATGTCGGTTAATTCTAAGCAACAAATTATAATGGGTGTTGACCCTGGAACGAATATATTGGGTTACAGTATTATATCTTCGGATAAAAATACTATCAAAATATTGATTAACGGAGTAATTCAGTTAAAAAAAACTGATGATCATTTTATTCGGTTAGGTATTATTTATACGCGATTATGTGCTTTAATCAAAGAATACCAACCAACGGCAATGGCTATTGAAGCACCCTTTTTTGGTAAAAATGTACAATCAATGCTTAAGCTTGGACGTGCCCAGGGCGCTGCTATTGTAGCAGGTGCAAGTAATAATTTAGAAGTAATTGAATACAGTCCCCGAAGAATAAAACAGAGTATAACCGGCAGAGGAAATGCCAGTAAAGAGCAGGTTGCTAAAATGTTACAATCTACTTTACAACTGACAGCATTGCCAAAATATTTTGATGAAACTGATGCTTTAGCAGTAGCAGTTTGTCATATTAATGCTTCCAAAAAAATAGCCGTAACCGGAAAACAATTTAAAAACTGGAATGATTTTATCCAGGCAAATCCGGGTAAAGTGAAGTAATTTATTGGAGGTGGCTGACAATTTTCGCAGCTATTTCAGCTAATTCCGAATTAGACATTTTGAGTTTTGGTCGACTAAAATTGATGTCGTCCATAGTGCGTAAAGGAATTAAATGAATATGTGCATGAGGAACTTCCAATCCAATTACAGAAACGCCGATTCGCTCGCACGGAATTACTTTTTCCATAGCATGTGCAATACGTTTAGCAAATGGTAACATACCTGCTAAAATGTCATCGTCAACATCAAAAATATAATCTACAGGTATTTTAGGCACAACTAAAACATGTCCTGGTGCCAATGGCATAATATCTAAAAACGCAAAATAGGTTTCGTTTTCAGCAATTTTATGACAAGGTATTTCGCCACTTATAATCCGGCTAAATATTGTAGGCATGATTAAACGGTTATTTCTAGAATTTTAAATTCAATTACACCGGCAGGAACAGTAATATTTACTGTATCTCCTACTTTTTTCCCTAACAATCCTTTTCCAATTGGGGAAGTAACAGAAATTTTCCCTGTTTTAATATCTGCTTCCTTTTCAGAAACCAAGGTGTACTTAATATCTTTTTTGAACTTAGTATCGTGCAATTTTACAGTGGTAAAAACAGAAACTTTTGATGTATCAATTTTTGATTCATCTAAAAGTCTGGCATTCATGAGGAGTTCCTCAAGTTTGGCTATTTTCATTTCCATTAAGCCCTGAGCCTCTTTTGCTGCATCATATTCAGCATTTTCGGACAAGTCACCCTTTTCGCGTGCTTCTTTAATTTGTCGCGACATTTCAGCCCTACCTTTTGTTTTCAATTCCTGGATCTCCACCTTAAGGTTTTCCATCCCCTCTTTACTCAGATAAATAATATCAGCCATACGATAAAGTTTAAAATACAAAAAAAAAGAAACGTTCCTTGTTCAGAAACGTTTCCGCAAAGTTATAAAAGAATTTTATCAGAAGCTCAGACGAAGGCCAAAACAATGTGAGCCTTCATACTGATATGATGTTCTGTAAGAGTAATTAAGTGCTACTAAATTTTGACCTAATTCATCAATTGGATACTGGAAAGTAACACCGGCAGCGATACCTGTTGAAGCACTGGTGCGGTCAATGTCGCTAGTGATGCCAGCTTCGTAGCGATAGGCGCCACGAACCATAAACATTTCAGTATTTTTTACTTTTAAAGCATACTCTAATCCAGCACCAAATTGGTCTTTATAGAATGAGTTTGAAGTAAAGTTACCCACCATGGTTAATCTGTGGGCTAATCCGAAATAAAAGTCGTAAGAACCACCAATTGCAAGCAATGAAGGCAATTCGAATGTTTCTGAACGGAAATCCTGAGTCATTGAATAATCACCAGAAGGTACTAAACCTCTAAAGCTAAGACCATCGCCTGAAAACTTCATTGGAGTTCCAACATTTCTTAAGGTAATACCCATTTTGATTTGCTCAGGGTGAGCATCAGAACCGGTGATATATTGAATACCGATGTCCATGGCAACACCGAGTGCTTTTACGTCTGAAATACTTTCAGAAATAACGCGTACTGTTAAACCACCACTTAAGTAGTCGGCAAATTTGCGCGAATAAGATAATCCAAGGTTAGAAAAACGAGGCTTGTAAAAAGCACCTGTTCCGTCCGGATTTTCAGTAGTAGTAACTTCAATTTCACCTAAGTCCATAGAAGTTAAGGTTAAGCCGATGGCACCGTCACCAACTTTTTGGGTAAATCCAAAAGTGTTGATGCTGATATCTGTACCAACCAACCATTCTGTTCTTGAAAATTCCAATTGCGAGCCGTCGAGGAACGACATACCGGCAACGTTAACATTTGGTGCTTCCACACCACGAACAGATGATATATTTAATCCATACCAACCGCTGCTTTGCGCCCATGGATTAATTAGTAATTCTGAAGCACCTGCCTCACCTGCGCGATCAGGGTTCCCTGCAAACAAGGCTGCAGGCATCATTATCGTTAGAGCTATAAATATCTTTCTCATTTTGGTCATGTGTTTCAGGTTTTAGAATGTATCAAGGTCAATAGGTCTCATTACACCGAACCACTTAATAGTAGTTTCGCCGAGTTCACCTGCGTCAATATGAATAATATACATACCACTTGCAACAGGTACATTTTTCTCGTTTTTAAGATCCCAATCAATAGATGAATCCAGATTATTTGTTTTTGAGTTCAATGAACCACCTGATGTATTATCGGCAGTAACATCGCGTTCAAAACGACGTATTAACGTACCATCGAGTGTAAATATCGAAATAGTACATTTCGAAGGCAAGTTGGTTATTTTAACTGCATTATCAAGTGAACTGGTTTCATATGCTGAATAGGCATAATAAGGATTTGGCACAACACGAATTAAATCAAGTGCAGCGCTTGCTGTTGCGGCATCGTTAACCGTTGGAGCGAGTGATGCAGTGCTGAAACGATATAATGGAGCACCGAAGTTTTCACCTGTTACATAATATGTCTGATAAGGACGTGTAACACGTAAACTCACTGTAGTTTCAGTTGGTATGGCAAATGGTTTACCAATTTCAGAATCATAACCTTCTAAAAGGAATGGCATTGAAATCCAAACTATGTTTTTGTAAATATCCTTATAAATAGCTGTTTCCGGTTTTACACCACCAATCCATGACAATGAATCATGAATATTTTCACAACCATCGTAGGTAGTTCTTGAAACATAGATATAATGTTTACCACCATATACAGGATTGAAGTTATCATCAAAGAAAGTTGATGTAGGGTTCCAAACCATGTCTTTTCCATTTCCTTCAGGTTGACCGGCACAGCCGTCTTCACCAAAGAAAATATTCAAACGTCGGCCGGTTTCAACATCAATTGCATAACCCGGGAACCAAGAATATCCAACTTCACCACCACCTTCAACTGTTCCATTTGCATCAACAGAAGGTAATTGGCGGAGGTCTAATTTATCTTCATCACGAACGGTAGCGCACTCACCACTTTCTACAACAACACAACGTGACCATTTTGATACTTCGGAAGTAAATACTACGTCAATACCCGGTGTATTTTCTATAGGGCATTGAGGGCGTAAACCAGTAATTGAGCGCAACGGCATATAAGGCACATCTCCAGTATTAAATGCTACTACTTCAGTAGGAGCCCATGTTCCACCTAACACGCCTTCAAATATCTGATTTTCATCAGGGTTTGGCAGCACATCAACAAATGCCCCATCAGCAGCAATACCAGATCTAATCCAGTCCAAAATGGTACCATCGTTGTCAGGAACACCTGTCAACCATTGTTTATTTGGATCCGCATAAGTAAGGGTTGCATCTATGAAACCATTATTTTCTTCTTTTTCAACAAAGGTTCCGCTAACTGACTGACCACCTGGTTCAAAAACATTAGTAACAGTTACTGATAATCCCCATTCAGGAATTACCTGCTCATTAACAAAATTGACAGGGAAGTCAGATATAACAAAACTTAAATCGTCCAGATTAGTTAAAACCCACCATGTACTATCTGGGTTCATTGGTGCTGAATTAGTTGAGTCAACTAATTTTAATTCAAATTCAGCAGCAGGTAAACGAACCGGGTCATACACCATAACATCTATAGGTGCCTGACGACCTTTGTAAATAGGTTCTTTAATTGTAGGTGCAGTCAATAAACTTGTAACAGTTTCAACAGTAAGCATTTGGAAATTACCACCGTTACCTACACCTTCAATTTTAGTTATATCCGGTCCATCGCCATATTCTGCATTTAACACCATACCACCATTTTCAGGATCCGGTTTATGCGGAATTGCTGTATAGATTTTAATATTTTTTCTACCCTCTAAGTACGGACGTTTTTGTGCGTTCGGATCTGATGGATCATAAGGGTTGAAATTGTTAAATGCATAGGATACAACAGAGAAATAATATGTTTTGAAGTTAACCAGTTTAGTATATCCCTCAGCAAATGCGTCGTCCGTAACTTGGAAGGTATGTTTAACACCCTCATTATTACCTTCAACCATTAATTCAGGCACATCGCTACCGATGGTAACATCGAAACTATAGTTTACAATTTTAATAATATCATCCTTAAGATCACACTGATAAATCAATTTCGCCTTAGTAGGGTCAGTATATTCAGAAGGAGAAACCTGTGAATTTTCTAACTGATAAATTTTATATCCCTGGAAATTATAAGTGGTATCTGAAAGACCTGGATTAGCTTCAATAACGCTATCAGGTAATTGTGTAACAATACTTACAATTAGCGGGTCAGTTTCCTGATATGACTCACCAATATTATTTGAAGTGATAGGATTTGTTAATGAGATAACAATTTCCTGATCTAATTCACGAATATCCATATCCGGAGCATCAGGTCCACCAATTAACTGGAAGTCTGCATCAAATAAAGCCTGTGCTTTTTGGTCAGCTAAACGAGCTAAGTCAAAAGATGTTTGACAACCACCTGAAACCGGAGGACGTACCCAAATTGCACCCATTACAATTTCATTTTTTGCACCAGGCAATAACTTGAATGGTCCTGAAGATTGCAAATAACGACGGTCAGCCGCTGGATTGCTTTCAGTACATTCGCTCCAACCTGTAGGATCAGAAGGATCGCTTGGGAAAATATAATTTGAGTTTTCGGTACCACCGTAGCCATTGCCACCTTTAGTAAATGGAGAACCATCTTTCCATGTTCCCGACATATAACCATAATAGTGAGCAGCAACCTCAGGGTTACCAATTACTGAGAAGTCATTATTATAATAAAGGAAAGCAGACATACCTAAACGAACGCTATCCACAATTACACCATCATCCTGAATATATTTAATAGGACCCTGGAAAAAGTCTGTACCAAAAATTGGTGGATTAGCACCATAGTTTGGTGAAGTAGGACCATCATTAAGGTCACCATTGTAACACATACCTAATGATAATACAGTATCGCAACCAACCCAGTCGTCATCAAAAGCACCTAAGTCTGAGTCAACCCACTGACCAAAATAAGTCGAGTCTAATGTAGTTGTTGCATAGTTAGTTACTTTATAACGATAGAAAGTCATATCGTTTATCTCATCATTTGTCTGGAAACCAAAAGCCAATGCCTGAATTTCAACGCCGATAGCATCACCACCAGATTCGGTGTGGATATTACCTTTATCATTATATACCCAGAAGATCGCCTGGTCACCATCAATATTTGGATATTCACCTAATTCAGGTGAATATACGCCATCAAAGTTTACGTCAACATACGGAGCAAGGTCTTTATTTACATCCAATAATTCGCCGGCTTTACCAGTAGCATACTGATTGCCTACTGCAGGCCATTCGCGAATAATAGCTGGAATATCACCTTCAGGTATAAGCGCAGGCGTTGTAGAAACACCTGGAACACCACCATACTCAATGATAGTTTCAAAGAAATTATCGATATCAGTTCTATTAATTTTCCAGTGACGGTCATAAGCGTTACAAGTTGCTTCTTCTATAGTACCATCTGCATCGAGAGGACCAGGCCAGAAGTCGTTACCACTTTGACGGTAAGTTTGAGCGGCAATTTTAAGCTGTCCACCGGCATCAATACCACCAATCCACAATGCGCCGGCAAAGCTTGAACTTACCGGAATAGCACCTGTAGTAGGGTCAACTTTAGGAATTTCATATTTCGCATCATTATCAAGGTCCCACCAGAAATCGCCGGCACCCAATAAACGACATCTTACGTTATTGATGTCGAGGTCCACCTGAGTTGTAGCATCCGCACAACCGGCAGATAATTTTGCATAGTTATTGGTTCGTTTTCCTGTTATACCGAGATTTTCCTTGGCCTGAACATTCAAACCAATGAATACGAACAGAATTAAAATCCAACTAAATTTATATTTATACATATCTATTAGTTTAACTTTTATTAGAAATCGAATGAAACACCTAAACGGATACGTCTTGGAATACTATAGTTATCCGGGTTCATCATTTTAACTGTATATAAATCGGTGAAAGCTGCAGGGTCAACTTGCGCTGATATTGCTTCAACACCTTCCGCAGATGTTAAATAACCATCATCTAAAGCGTTACCTGTGTAACCATAAACAGCGATAATATTTTCAGCATCGAGTAAATTTTGTACCCAAACATAAACATCCATTGAAATAGGTCTGTCGTTTTTACCTAAACCAAAATAGAATGCTTTATCCAATTTAATATCGGTACGATAATGCCAAGGTAAACGAGAACCGTTAATTGCTCCATCTAAAGTTGAACGGTTTTGAACACCAAACTGTGCTGTTGGAGTAGCATTAGCCTGACGAGTATAAGGTTCGCCTGAACGAGCATTAAATGTAACGTTTAAACCTGCGTTGTCTAACCAAGTAGGCTGTGAACCATCCGGATCTTCGAAACGATAGTCTAACACTAATTTTAAGCTGTGACGTGAATCGTATGATAAAGGAATAATTGTTCTAAGATTTGGTTGACCTGCACCTACTAAGTTTACTTGCGATGTAGCGCTTGAACCTGTTCCATCAGCAAACTGTAATGTATAGCTGGTTGATAATTTAAGGTTACGAGTACGACGTGCAATATCATAAGAAATGGATAAACCTTTTACAGTTCCAAAGTCAATATTACCATAAGTAGTATAAGTAAGTGGATATGCATAAGGCACATTCACAATTTGAATCATATCGCGCAATTCTTTATAGAAAGCAGATATTTTAATTACTGATGATGAGTTTAACTGCTGTTGGAAACCTACCTGATAATCGATAGTTTTTTCAGGTTTCAAATCCGGGTTATCCAATAAAGCACCAGCATTTTCCAGGAAGAAATAATAATCTGCCGGAGTTGTGCTTGTTCCAGTTGGAGGGCGCTGAGTTAAGATATCATAGTGTGCAAAGAATAATGCTTCTCTATCTTGTTGTTTAGAAATAGGGAATGAGAAAGCAATCCTAGGCATGATGGTAATTTGCGGAGTATAATCTTCAAATGAAGAGTTTGGATCGTAATTATCATCTTTAATATCGGCATCAGGATCTACTACATATGGAGTAATAGTACCTGTAGAAGAAGTAACGGCAATAACGTTAGGGTCAGCAACTTCCTGACCATCGGCATTATACCAAGTATCTTCATCGCGGTAACCTAAAATTGTAGGAGAAGGACTATTGAAATCATCAACATATACAACATAATCTTCGCCTATATTACCAGGGTGAGCACCATTAGGGTTATAAGCGCCATCCACTTCTGAAGTAGAATAAACATCATATAATGAATATTTATCTCTCAGTACTTTACGGTTAGCATCGTAACGGTCAACACGCACACCTACACGGAATACGATGTCGTTAAAGTTAAACCTGTCCTGAATATAACCAGCGGTATAAACCGGGCGGAAACCATCTATTGGACGGGTTTTGATACCATTTTCTTCTTGTGTAAAGAAGTCGTTAAATGAGATTAAATCATTGGATTTGTTTCCTAAATAATCGAAACCATTATAGAATACTAATGAACTACCTTGATTTAATAATTCATCAGCGCTAAATAAATCCATTGAGAATACATCTAAAGGAAGGTTATCTATATTAATATAGTCTAACTCACCAATGTTGTAACCTAATTCATTTAATTTATTACGTAATTGCTGATCGAAATAAGCTTGATCATCTGCTAATAATAAGCGATCATAACTAATGGTGTCAAATTCACCAAAGTATAAACCAGGTGTGCTGATATATTCTTCATAAGTATATTCCTGACCATCTATAACTAAAATTGGATTGTCGGTATCTAATGTGAGAATATGTTTGTTGGTTAACTGACGGGCAATTGTCCATAAGTTAATTGGGTTTACGCCATAAAAACGTTCAACGCGCTGTTGGAATTCAAAACCAAATTCGATGGCATGTTTACCAATATTTTTAGAATTCGGATTTTTAATATCTAATGAAGCGCCAAAGTTTAAGCTATATTGATCTTGATCTGTTTTTGAATAATTGAACCAAGGCACACCATTATTATACCACATATTATATGTAGATAAAAATAATGAAGCTGATTCACCGTTTAATAAACCACCACCTAACTGAATATCAAATAAACTTGATGGGTTTATAGCACTTCCTTCATAAAATTCAGTAGTATACTCAGACAGTTCAGGGTTTGAAGTTCCAGGAGTGAATTCTACTAAAGTATCCTGATAACCAACTAAAGTCCAACCAGTTAAGCCGGTTGTTTCATCCGTGGTATAAAAATAAACCGGTGCTTTATATGTATTATATGCACCAATATATCCATAAGCCCAAGGGTTCATCCCATGGTCAGCATCCTGACGAGTTGATAAGAATTTGGTGTAATCCACCTGAATAGAGTAATATGCATTACCGATAACTGATTCTTCACCTTCAGTAGCTCTTTTTTCAGGGAAACGCTGAGTGAAACGAAGGTAACCTCGGTAAGTATTTTGATCATCAACAGGGTTATTTTCGGAATTCATCAATGCAAAGTTTCTGCTATAGGTATTTGCATGAAATTTTCTCCAGGTTAAACCAAGTTGAACGTTAGTATTTCTAGAAAACTTGTAGTCAAATTTTGTTGAAACGGATGCACCATAATTATTGGTGTTTGGCTTGTAGGCAATTTCTTCCAAATCATCCATGGTTAAGAATTCAGAATTTTTGTTAAATCCTAAACCACTAACCGAAGGACGGAGCGGGTTTGATGAGATTTCGCTTAACACGTCATCTTTTACCACATAGTTACCTATTGATGATGGGTCAGGATCTTTTTCCATTTCCAATTCACCGGCAAGGAAGAAACCAAATTTTGCCTGAGCAGAATCTGTTCCTTTATTTTTTACGATAAATGGACCGGTTAAGAATACTGATGCCAGGTTATATCCATAAGGGTCGAGGAATTGAGAACTTGCCAATTCGACACTACCATTATAATTTTTTGCAGGACCGCGAGTGGTAATAGTAATGAAACCACCAGTTGCATCACCGTATTTAGGGTCAACACCACCGGTAATTACTTCTAATTGCTCGATAGCATCCTGTGGCAATTTCAATGAACCTGAAACACGCACACCATCAACAATGTATTCGGTTGCGTCGCCGCGTGAACCTTTAATGTTCAAACCACCACCTTCATCACTTTGATAAACCCCTTCTTTTGTAGCAGCAATGGAGGTAACGTTACGGGTTGCAATTTTTTGGATGTCTTCTTTGGTAACAACACCACCTGTGCTGGTATTACCCTTATCCACTAATGGAGCCTGGTATTTAACCACAACTGTTTCGAGGATCTGGTCACTTAGAGAGAAATCAGGTAAGAAAACGATACCGTTTGAAACCACGATATTGGTAAGCCTTTGTTTTAAGCCAACATAGGATGCTTCCACATCGTAAGTTCCCGGTTCGAGGGCAGAAATAGAGTATTTTCCGTCGAAATCGGTGGTTGCACCTGTTTCGAGCACTCCGTTTTTATAAACAACCACATTGGCGAATGGTATACCTTCGCCTTTGCCGTTTATAACTTTTCCCTGGATCTCACCCGACTGAGCGATTGCAGAACCCACACACATTACTAATACGACGAGTGCGTAAAGGAGTTTATTCATAGATCAAAAGTTTAAAATTTTGTTAAGAGTCGCTAAATTATGTAAATAATTGAAAACAAAAGTATAACAACAAATAAAAATTAGCGTCATCCACCCGTCAGATTACTGCCATATTTTTGTCACTTAACACTTTGAATGCCAAGTGCATCAAGCTTTTCAGCTAAAATTTTTGATAAATAAAGATGCGAAGTATGCGTCCAGCCTGCAACGTGCGGAGTAAGAATAATATTGTGTCGCTTGGTTAAATTTTGCATTTGGGCTAAATCGGTGCCTTCGAGCTGATAAAATTTCTCATTTTCAAAAACATCAAGTGCAGCTCCTAAAATTTTACCTTGGTCTAATCCTTCTATCAAATTTGCAGTATTTACAATTTTACCTCTTGATGTGTTAATTAGCCAAAAAGGGCGTTTCATTTTGTTTATAAAGGCTGCATTACAATAAAACTGTGTTTCTGCGTTAAGTGGGAGGTGAAAGGAAATGATTTCAGCCTTTTCCCAGATATCCTCGACTGAAGCCTCTACAACAGTGGTAGTTCCAAATCCGCTTTTATATTTGTCATGGGCCAGAATTGTGACTCCAAATGTTCCCCATTTAGCCGCGAATCGGCTACCGGTATGGCCATATCCGATAATACCAATGGTTTTCCCCTTTATTTCCTCTCCCCTGTTGGGCTCACGTTGCCACACCCCATTCCGTATTTCCGCGTCCGATTTTACAATATTGTTCAATAACGCCAAAGTCATGCCTACAGCGTGTTCCGCGACTGCATTTGCATTGCCTTCAGGAGAATTAACCACATGAATTCCTTTACTTTTTGCATAGACAACATCGATATTTTCCATTCCGCTTCCTGCTCTTGCAATAAATTCCAGGTTTTTTGCCTTGTCGATAAGGGTTGGCGTTACGTTGATTTTGGTAGAAAGCACCAAACCTTCGTAGTTTTCGATGATGGAGAATAATTCATCATTAGTAATTGTTTCCTGTATATCAACCTGAAAACCTTTATCTACCAGCCAATCGGCTAAATACGGATGTAGAAAATCAGTTACAATAACCTTCTTTTGATGCATATACAATTATGGGTTTTCTATAGCATTACTGAGCAGAATAAAGTCGCTAACACTTAATTGTTCTGCCCTTAAATCGGCAAAATTAAGGCGAATTGCCGCTTCCTTGGCACCTTGAACCGGTGATAATGAATTCGATAATTTTTTACGTCTCTGATTAAAACCTGCTTTTACCACCTGCTTAAGCAAGGTTGGATTAAATTTTTCAGGGTTGGGTTTTCTGGTTAATCTAATAACTGCAGAATGTACTTTCGGGGGCGGGTCAAATGCTTCAGGTGGCAATTCAAATAAATACTCACAATCGTAGTACACCTGGATCAATACGCTGATTACGCCATAATCTTTATTTCCATGGCCCGCTACAACGCGCAATGCCATTTCCTTTTGAAACATGCCTACCATGAGTGGCACAAGTTCCAAATGGTCAAGCATTTTAAACAAAATTTGTGAACTTATATTGTAAGGGAAATTGCCAATGAGTAAAAATGGTCCTTTGATGTGTTTTTCCGGAGAAGATTTAAGGAAATCACCTTCCAGGATGTGTTCATCATCAAATTGACCTTCCGACTTCAATAATGCGATAATCCGATTGTCTAATTCCGATACGTATAATTCTTTGTCGGTAATTTTTTTAAGATGTTGTGTTAAAACCCCAAGACCAGGACCAATTTCCAAAATATTGTCGGCCAGGGTCAATGGCTGCAGCGCCTGAACAATCTGTAACGCAGTTTCTTCGTTACGTAAAAAATGCTGGCCAAATGCCTTGATATGTCGAAATTGATTACCCATTACTTTTGCAAAGAAAAGGATAATAAACTTACCATCGTGTAACCTTTTGTATTTTAATGTTTCTATAGGAACAGCAATCACATAAATTGAATAGATGCGATCAGAAGCACATGACGAATTTTTAGCACTATACCAACCGGTTCATGAACGGTTTGTAAGATATTGCAGTAGTCATGCTTATGGTATTATGGAAACTGAAGATCTTGTTCAGGAAACATTATTAAAAACAATGCAACATTTTAACACATTAAAGGACAGAGAAAAGTTATTGCCTTTTATGATAAGTATTGCCAACAATGTTATGCATAATGTTTTACGAAGAAGAAAATTCAGAGGCGTTTATGACGAAAAGGCATTTAGTAAACTCACTGCAATGTCGGGCAATGCAGACGTTGCAATGGACATCCATTATTTGTACAAAGCATTAAATATGCTGGCAGAAAAAGATAAAGAAGCTATCATCCTTTTCGAAATTACCGGTTATTCTATAAAAGAAATTGCTGCTATTCAGTCGTCAAATGAGAATGCCACCAAAACACGGTTAAGCAGAGCGAGACAAAAATTAAAATCCTTGTTGGAAGAGGAGCCTGAACACCAAATAAAATTGGCAAAAGCAGGACAATTATTCACTTTATTAATGTAACTAATGAAACCACATCCGGACATCAATTCAACGTTTAACAGCATTAAAAATTTGCCTGTTGAAATCGACTATTCGGGTATTGAACATTTTGTTATGTCGCAACCTGCAACTGTGTTTACATTAAAAACTATTTTTTCATCTACAAAAATTATTTTTATGACAACCGGTATAGCAACAATTATAACAACAGCAGTTTTATTTTTTACTACCAATACTCAATCTGAAACACCAACTGCGGCAACTAATTTAACCGTAAAAAAAGAAATATTCCCTGAACAACCTATGGTTAATATTCCACAAAACACACTACAAGAATCAGCGGAAAACATGCCACCAGTTACACAAGAAAAAAAACAGCCAAACACTACTGCTCAAATTGCATTGGCAAATCCTTTAAATATGCTTTTCCCTGATATAGCAGGCAACCTACAACTTGATGATACTACCAAACGTAAAACAAGTATAGCGGTTAGTTCAGGTTCAGGTTACTCCTACTCAAATGTTTCGGTAGGCGGAACTGCAAATTCTTCATGCACAACATCTGTTATTAGTGGCAATAACGCTTACATTACTAGTTATAGTGGTAATAATAATGAAGACGAAAATGTGGTATATAATTTTACAACTTATCCTTGTGAAAAAGGAAATGCATATGAAGCTATTATTGAACAAGCTTTATTAGCGGATGGTTACATAAAATCGGATAAAAAATATAAATACGAAATTACTTCAAAGGGTTTTTCAGTTGATGGCGATCAAAAAGGCGTGGCAGCAAGAGACAAATATTATCAATTACTTATTGATAATTCATGTATGCAATTGAATGGAAATTATGCGTTTGAATTTGCCAAAAAAGGTGATAGTATTTCAATTAGCACAAGTTCATGCGATTAAGTTTTTAATTAGACAACCAACAAGGCGAATCTCTCGAGGTTCGTCTTTTTTTATTTTTTACAACTGCATTTAAGATACCTATTTTTAAACATTCGAGACATGGTATCTTCCATTTTCCAGGGTGGATGATTGACTTTGGTTAAATTAAACCAGGGCTTAATTGTTAAAAAATGCAAGTGCCAAACAGTTCTGCTATATTTGTGGGATAATACAAAAAAATGAGACTGTTTTACCTTACCATTTTAAGCCTTTTTATTGGCATTTCGGTTGCAAATGCACAATCAGAGAACATAACCCCAATAGCGCAAAAAATTAATACACTGCTCCAATTAAACGAGACGCCTACTTATTTTGCACCATTTGAGGAACCGGATTTTGAGGTGCCAAAACATGAAGATATTGTTAAAAATGCTACCTACTTTGAAGTAAACGAAAGTGTACTGAACAGTATACTAACCAACCATTTTGGTTTTATTGAAATAGCTATACCTTTTAAAGGTGAATTGTTGCAATTACAATTAATTCCATCTCAATTATTTGCACCTGATTTCAAAATAAAAAATTCCAAAAACGAATTTATTCATTATGAAGGTGGTGCCTACTACAAAGGCATCGTAAAAGGCGATAATGCATCGTTTGTTGCAATGAGTTTTTATAACAACCGAATTAAAGGTATTATATCAACCAAACAGCATGGAAATATTGTTGTTGCAAATTTGCGTTCATCGCCAATCCATACAATTTATCAGGACAGAGATTTATTAATTACCAATCCTTTTATTTGTACTACTAACGATGAAGATATATTAATTGATTTGAATGATGCCATAGAAGGAGTTGAAGCTATTGACCCTTGTTTACGTGTTTATATTGAAACTGATTATCAACTTTATCAGGAAGAAGGTGGAATAATTCAAGCTGCCGATCAGATTGTTGATTTATTTAATGTTGTCTCAACTTTATATTATAATGAGGAAATCACCATCATTATATCAGAAATATATGTTTGGGTAACTGAAGACCCTTATCCCCATGGATCATCGGACGAAGCATTAGCATATTTTAGAGATTATCGACCTACATTTGATGGCAACCTAGCTCATTTGGTAACCTACGATGTTGAAAATCTTGGTGGTATAGCTTACCTACCAGGTGTATGCACCTCCTATAAATATGCTTATAGTAATATTGATAATTACTTTGCAGATTTTCCAACCTTTTCCTGGACACCATATGTATTTACACATGAATCTGGTCACAATTTGGGTTCGCCACATACGCAAAACTGCGGTTGGCCAGGTGGCGCAATTGACAACTGTTATGAAACAGAAGGAGCTTGTTCACCCGGACCTGCACCTGTTGATGGTGGAACTATCATGAGTTACTGCCATTTATCACCTACAGGTATCAACTTTGCAAATGGTTTTGGCCCACTACCTGGCGATTTGATACGAGACACTTATGGTGATGTAGGTTGTTTGGATGCCTGTGATTTACCTCCTTCAAACGATTGGCCTTGCGATGCCACTATTTTGCCGGTTAATGGAGAATGTATTTTTATTGACGGAAGTAATATTGGTGCTATTAATTCTGTTGTTGCTACCGTTGCTTGCGACGGAATAAGTGAAGGAGATGTTTGGTTTAAAGTAACAATGCCACCGGTAGGTTATGTAATTATTGATACAGACAATGGCGCTATTGTGCATAATATGGGAATGAAAGTTTATTCTGGCTCTTGCACGTCCTTAACATCATATCCCGATGGATGTGTCAGTAATGGAAGTACCTATTCTCCATTAATGCCAGGGATAACCTTAACCGGAACTCCTGGAGTTAATTATTATTTGCGATTATGGGAAGTTGGCAACGATGCATTTGGTTCTTTTTCAATATGTGCATATACCGATTGTGCTAGTTCATATCCTGCAGATGAAATTAATACAACGGACCCATTAATATGCATTGGTGAAAGCACAACATTAACTGTTGAAGGCGGTGCCCTAGGTGATGGCGGTACATGGAATTGGTATAGTGGCAGTTGCACAGGCACACCAGTTGGAACCGGAGAAACAATTACTGTTAGCCCAACAACTCCTACAACTTATTATGTAAAAGTAATTGGTGAGTGTAATACAACTACCTGTGTGAGTAAAACAATAAACATTAACCCTCAACCAGCAGTACCTGTAATTGTAAATACTGACTGTATTTTAAGTGTAGAATTAGTTGATGGATTAAATTATCAATGGTATTTAGACGGCACTTTAATTGCAGGTGAAAATGAAAATACCACTACTGTTTTAGCAAACGGCACCTATACTGTTACTGCAACTAATGCAACGGGCTGTATTGCAACATCTGAGGCACTTGACGTCACCTGCCAGGGCTTAAATTTACAATCAATTAATGCCGCAACAATACATATTTTTCCAAATCCCGGAAATGGCATTTTCACGCTATCAATAAATGGAATAAATGGTGATATTGCTGTAACAATTACCGATATTACCGGACAAATTATTGCTTCCCAATCGCATCATTTAACAACCATCAACAACAATTTGCCAATTGAATTAAATGTTGCAGCAGGAATGTATTTTGTAAAGGTCGGAAAACCTGATGCTTATGCATCGACTCTATTAGTTATTGAATAATTTAAATAAACAACTTGTAAAAGCATTTATTTAAAAATAAATGCTTTTTTTATTTTACGTGATTATAAATAAAATCCAGCCTTTTCAATTAGTCAAATTTGCGTTCCTTTGTCAATTCCAAAACAGGCATAACCAATATCGCAATATTGTGATACAGATGGTTAATTTCGAATTAAAAAAACCTGTCCTGTTGCTATGCCGTTTTAAAAAATTCGCCTAGTCAACTACACGTCATTTTTATAAATTCGTTACATTGTTTATATGAAAAACAGTTCGTTATAAATCTGCTGTTTTCTGCTAAATACGCAGCTTTTGAAAATACATATTTTCGTTTCAATTTACTTAGGATCATAACTAAGATACGAGACGTTTTTTTTACAACTAATAGGTTATTTATTAAGAAAAAAAAGAGAAAAAAGGAGAATGAAACTGGGCAAAATATTGTTGGCAAACTGATTTTTATAGGCCAATGATGTAGTCATTTTCACCTACCTACTCTGCCAATACCGAATATCACCAAACATATTCTCAAATTAACAATTAATTGCAATTAACGCAAAAATTAGTTCGTATAGTGAATTTAACATATTACAACTTCACTTCAAATGTTTAATTTCGCACTTACAATAAACTAGGGTTGATGGACAATAAAATAAAAATTGGGTTTACTCTTGGCGATGTGAATGGCATTGGACCTGAGGTTTTGATTAAAGCCTTGGAAGACAAGCGTATACTGGGCATTTGCACTCCCGTTATTTATGGTTCAAACCGAATTATTTCATTTTATAAAAAAATGATAAATGCAGAAGGCTTTAGTTACACTACCTGTGCCACTGCAGATCAGGCCAATTCGAAGGCTGTAAACATTATCAATTGCATCACAGAAGAAATAATTCTCACTCCGGGCCAAGAAACTGAAGTAGGTGCGAAAGCTGCTTTAGTAAGTCTGGAAGCAGCCTCCGATGACTTAATCAACGGAAAAATCGATGCTTTGGTAACAGCCCCTATTAACAAAAATAATTTACACACAGTTGGTTTTAAATATCCTGGACATACCGAATACTTTAATGCCAGGGCTAACAACAAGGAAAGTGTAATGATGTTGATGAACGAAAATCTCAGGGTTGGGTTAGTTACCAATCATCTGCCGTTGAAGGATGTGGCCGGTGCAATCACCAAGGAGTTGATTTTACAAAAAATCCAAATCATATATCAAACCTTAAAACAAGATTTCGCTTTATTTAATCCAACCATTGCTGTTTTGGGCTTAAATCCACATTCCGGTGATAACGGGCTACTGGGGCAGGAAGAAAAAAATATTATAATCCCTGCAATCAAAGAAGCACAGGACAAAAAGATTTTAGCAGTAGGTCCATTTAGTGCAGATGGTTTTTTTGGGAGTGGTAATTATCAGCAGTTTGATGCGATTTTGGCCATGTATCACGATCAGGGTTTGGTTGGTTTCAAAAGTTTGAGTTTTGGCAGCGGAATCAATTTCACAGCCGGTTTGCCATTTGTACGCACTTCACCCGACCATGGCACTGCCTACGACCTTGCCGGGAAAAACACAGCTTCAGCAGATAGCATGTTACATGCTATTTACGCTGCAATTGATATCTGTCAAAACCGGGCCGACTATCTGGAAAGCACAAAAAATCCACTAAAACGGACTTACGTGGAAGCAGAAAGGGGTAAAGTAATGTAAAATATAGTCGAAAGCAGGGTAAATCACCCTATTTCTATATCTATTCTTACTGTAAACTTCCATAATTAGTTATCATTCCTTACCTTTGTCAGCCTTTTTAAAAAACACGGGAAGTGAACGAGTTGAGGGAATATCAAATCCCCTTTGTGGGCATGAAGTTGGGATTGCACCACTTCAACTTCGAACTGGAGGAGACATTCTTCAGCCATTTTGAAGGCAGCGAAGTTAGCAAGGGCAAGGTTTTCATCGACCTTGAGTTTGATAAAAAGGAGCGTTTGTTTGTTCTTAAATTTGATGTTTCAGGAAGTATAACTACTGAATGTGACCGTTGCGGACAGGAGTTTGATTTACCCATTCATGGCAATCATACCTTATATGTTAAGCTCGGTGACAAACGAGAAGAAGACGTTGATAATGAG
>Ga0075158_10000462_pt1 | contig 33581 bp, 34 predicted proteins | sample JI91814BDNA_FD_70968 | JGI IMG/M metagenome (GOLD analysis project Ga0075158, IMG submission 70968) | Wastewater effluent complex algal communities from Wisconsin, to seasonally profile nutrient transformation and Carbon sequestration -... | ecosystem: Engineered > WWTP > Effluent > Algae... | reverse complement strand
AAAGATGCGGTGGTTAGGAATGGCGATAAATATTTTGTGTTTGTACTCGATGAAGACCACCAGGAATCGCACGCCCATGAAAACGAAGCGACGCAAAGAGCAGAAGCCGATGAAGTCCATTTCAAGCCCGTTGAGGTAGTTCCCGGCACCACCGATTTGGGGTATACTGCCGTACAGTTTACGCAAAAAATAAAAGCCGACGCCAAGATTGTTACACAAGGCGCTTTTTACTTATTGTCGGTCATGAAAGGCGGCGGCGCGCACGCACATTAAACCGAGATTTCACAGGAAATAGGTCATGCGATTGGCACCATAACGGTTGAAATCCAGATTGCTGTTGACAAGGTTCCCGATGACTTTGCGCAACCGATTGAAATCGTAGGGTTTGTTGATGAACACGTCGGCACCTTCAGAAAAAATGGCCGAGGTATCGCGCAAGCGTGAGCCTGAATCATACACGACCAAAGGGCAATCCTTAAACGACTCGTGATCCCTGATTTGGCGTACTTCGTTGCAACAGGCATCGGCGCTGCTGTTGGTGTCCAGGAAAATGATGTCGGTTTTGGTTTGGCTTTGGGTTTCCTCGACGGCTTTGTTCAGCGAATAATAGTAGCCCACATTACATGGTTTTCCCAGTTGCAGAAACGCATTTTTAAACAGGACGCGTGTTTCTATGTCTTCGCCAATGAGCATGAGGTTGAGTGAATGGTCTGGTTTGGGCATACCGGCAGTTTTGGTTTTTAAAAGCTTATTTATTGTTAGACAAAACTATAAATGCTGATGCCCAAAAAATATGATGCTCGTCAAGAACCCCGTTTGTTAAAAAAGTGACGCTTTGAGATTTTTGGATTAAAATCGTTATTTTTGGACGGAGCGCCAGTAAAGGCAATTGAAACATGAAGAATTCAGAACTCCTCCAAGCCATTGTACAAAACGCGATAGACGGCATCATCACCATAGATGCCAAGGGAATCATGCAGCATGTCAACCCTTCGGCCTGTGCGCTTTTTGGATACGAACCACAGGCGTTGCTCGGCAAGAATATCTCCATGCTCATGCCGCCGCCCGACAGCCAGCAGCACGACCAGTACCTGCGCCGCTACGACGTAACCCACCAACCACGCATCATTGGGATTGGAAGGGAAGTGACGGGTTTGCGGTCGGATGGGTCAAAGTTCCCAATGAAATTGGGTGTGAGCGAAGTCAAGTATACCGATAGCACTTTTTACGTGGGTTTCATCCACGACCTTACCAAACGAAAAGAAGATACCGAAAGGCTCAAGGAATATGCACTGCATCTTGAAGAGCTCGTTGAAGTGCGTACCCAAACGCTCCACGATACGATCCAGGAACTCGAGACGGCCAAAGAGCAAATCAGTATTTCGCTAGAGAATGAAAAGGAACTCAACAGGCTCAAAAGCAGGTTTCTGTCTATGGCTTCGCATGAGTTCCGAACGCCGCTCAGTGCTGTGTTGTTATCGGCCTCGCTGATTGACAAATACGCCGAGCCGTATTGCAGCAATGAGATTATTAAGCATGTGGGGAAAATCAAAAGTTCGGTCGCCGGGCTGACGTTCATCCTCAACAATTTCCTGCAACTTGAAAAGCTCGAGAGCGGCAAGATCGTCGCAGCCTACACCACCTTCGACCTAAGCGAGCTCGCCGAAGAGATTACCGAGGAAATGCAACTACTCGCCAAAGGTGCCCAAGTCATTACCTACACACACAACGGCAATGAAACTGCCGTAACGTTAGACAAGAACCTGCTCAAGAACTCGATAGTGAATTTGATCACCAATGCGGTCAAATATTCGGGTGACAATGCCAAGATAGAATTTACCACCCAAATCGATACCGATACCATTACCATCACCGTAAAGGACAATGGCATCGGTATCCCAAAGGAAGACCAGAAGTATCTTTTCGATGCTTTTTTCAGGGCACACAATACAGGCAGCATTGCCGGAACGGGCTTGGGATTGAACATTGTGGCCCGCCATGTGGCGCTCATGGACGGAAAAATCAGTTTCAACAGCAGCGTAAACAAAGGCACTTTATTCACACTTTTATTCAACCGGATATGACAAAAGTATTGATCATAGAAGACAACAACGACATCCGCGAGAACGTCGTAGAAATCCTGGCACTTTCGGGTTACGAGGTTTTCGAGGCCGACAACGGAAAGGTAGGCGCAGCGCTGGCCATTGCGCACCAACCCGACATAGTCCTTTGCGACATTATGATGCCGGGTATTGATGGTTATGCCGTGTTTGAAATCCTCCATGCCAACGAAACCACCAAGGCCATCCCGTTTATTTTCATCACCGCCAAATCAGAACGGGTAGACGTACGCAAAGGCATGGAAATGGGCGCCGACGATTACCTCACCAAACCTTTTGACGATACCGAACTCATCGCGGCCATAGAAAGCCGCTTGCGAAAAAAGCAAATCCAGCAAGAATTTTACAGCCAATCGCTTGAGCGTATCAGCGCCATGGTTTCTGGAAAAGATGGGCTCGACGCACTCCAACAAGCCCTCGAGGATCGCAAGGTCAGGACCATCAAAAAGAAGCAACCCATTTACAACGAAGGCGACCGCGTCACCGGGATCTGGTTGTTGCTTTCGGGCAAAGTCAAGACCACTAAACTTACCGAGGACGGCCGCGAATTCCTTACCGGCGTTTTCAATCCCGATGAATTCCTGGCTACCAATGCCTTGTTTTCTGATGGGGTATACCTAGACAGCGCGGTGGCGTTAGAGGATTCGCATTTGGTGTTGTTTTCCAATGCGCAGTTTGAGGAATTCATCAACCTGTATCCTGATGTGGCCGAAAAGTTCATTAAGATTTTATCCAACCAGATCCGCGAACGCGAAGAACACCTCATGCAATTGGCCTACAATTCGGTAAGAAAGCGGATTGCCGAGGCGTTACTGAGATTTTACAGGCAGCGCGACAACAGTGACAATAGCGTCAAGGTGAGCCGCAATGATCTCGCTGCAATGACCGGTACGGCACAGGAAACCGTAAGCCGAACCCTAACCGACTTCTGCGATGAAGGCTTGATTGAAAAAGACGGCAATAAGATTTTGGTAGTGAGTGAACAAAAGCTTGAGCGGCTCAGGAATTAGTTTTTTTGTTCTTAACGACCTGCAAGCGGTTGTCAATCTCTTTCACACCTGGTACACCACGAACAATTTTTTCGACGAGTTTTTTCTGGAAAAGTGTAGGAACATTTCCCAGAATGGCTACCGTATGCAAATCGAGACTGATATTGATATTTGATTGGATGAGCTCTTCGCTGTAGATGGCCGCGAGGATGTCTTTCTCGGTCACCGAAGGTTCTGGCTCGGTGGCGGTAGAAATGTTGTTTTGAATCGAACGAATCCCATCGATATAGGCAATGCAATCGGTGGCCAGTAATTTTTGATATTTCCATTTGAGCGTACCGCCAAGGATAACATGCCCATGGTTTACCGCCACTTCGATATGCTTATGCGAGCTCCCGAAGTTTTTTTCGAATTTTTCGGCGATGGCTTGTGAAATTTGGCTATCGGTATGTTGGCTATCATTTGCAGGTTCTACGACAATCTGGTCGTCGATGCTCTTAATGCCCGACAGTTTCCTGATCGTAGCACACACCAAAGCTTTCTTAAAATAAAGATCCACGCTGCCTGATACCACAAGTTCGTGACCGCGGGTTTGCACCGAAACATGAGCGTTCCGCAAGAGCGGATCGGCTGCTATTTGTTGCGTTACTTTGAACTGTAAGCTTTCGTCGCTGTTCATTGGTAAATGTATTGACCGGCTGATTCGCTACAAAATTCGCGAAGCGACAGGGGCTGGAAAATGATATATATCACACTTTTTGAAACGTTCGACTGATAATGCTAACCATTGACAAAAATTCGGTTCGGTCAGCAAGCGTTGCTTTTCATAGCTGTTTGGGTGTATGGTGCCAACGCTTCAAGGAATCCCGACAGGCTTTCGATTGCTACGTGTTCCATCACGACAATTTTATACCAATGGTTTTTCCCGTTGTGCTGTTGAGGTACCAGATCGTATTGGCTGGCTATCGCTGGCGCAATGTGTGGGGCACGTATCGTGACAATGTTCATGTTGGCCTCCCTGAAATAGGCAATGCCCAGCGCATCGAGCTGTGCACAAAACCAATCGGTGCGCAGCTGTAACACCTTTACTTTTTCAAACCATCCGTGTTGTCCGTAGGCTTTTAGGATCATCCACACGGCAATCACATTGGCACCCGATCGGCTTCCGCTGAGTGTGAGGTCCATACCTTCTACGTACTGGGCTTCTTTGGTGAGTACGTGGTCGATGAGTCCTTTGCGGCAAAGGAAAATGCCGGTACCGTATGGCGCCTGGAGCATTTTGTGCGCATCCACAGCAATCGAGGAAATGTGCGGATTGCCAAAATTGAGTGGATTTTCTGGAGCCAGGAACGGATACACAAATCCGCCATAAGCAGCATCCACGTGGAGGAAAAACGGCTGTTGATTTTTGCTAAACCAGTCGGTATACGTTGAAGGATTGTCTACCGAGCCAAACATCGTCGTCCCCATATTAGCCACCGCAATGAAGTATTTTTTGCCTTGGGCCACCGCATTTTTGAGTTGGTTGTCTAGTGCTGTTGTATCGATGGCGCGGGTATCGAACACTACGGGAACGCTGATCCAGTCTACCATGAGCAGGTTGGCACCTTTGGCAATAGAGTAGTGGGTGTCTTCTGAGGCGACAATGGCAATCTCGTGGAGACTGGCGTGATGTTGCTTGAGGAAAATGTTGCGGTACATCCAAAGCGCCTGTATGTTGGCCTCTGTACCACCGGCAGCGACATAACCGTCGAATTGGTTGGGTTCGGCTTTAAAAATCGTACAGGCCACCATCTCGAGCACCTCTCGCTCCATGGCTTGCGTGCCCTTGAATGCCGATTCCGAACTCCCGAGCGTGTGGCAACCAATATGGTTTGGGTTAGCGACATAAGCCATAAGTAGCGGCGCGTCCTTGAGGAAAGGAGCCTCGTGAAAAATTTTACCGTCGAGCGCAGACACGGGATAACCCAATGCCTGACCATGGTTGAAGTTCACATTTTCGGCCAATGCGGCTATGATACGCGTTTTGGCTTCTTCGGTACCGATTTTTTTCCAGTAGTCCATAAGCGAGTTTTGGCGCAAAATTGAAATTAATAAATCATTGCGTATATGACTTTAATCATGTTTATGATATTGCTTTCCAGATAATTTTGCATCAAAAATCATCGGCAAAGACAGCAGCAATGAACCCACTACAACAAGCCATTATCGACTTGAAACACAAAAAGAATGCGGTAATCCTGGCGCATTATTACCAAATCGAGGCCATACAGGAAGTGGCCGATTATGTAGGTGACAGTCTCGGCTTGTCACAACAGGCAGCCCAATGTGACGCACCGATTATTGTTTTTGCAGGCGTACATTTCATGGCCGAAACCGCCAAGATCCTCAATCCGGAGAAGAAAGTATTGCTCCCCGATTTGAGCGCCGGTTGTTCCTTGGCCGATTCGTGCCCACCAGATCTTTTTAAGGATTTTTTAGCCGCGCATCCCCATCATGTCGTAGTATCCTATATCAATTGTTCGGCGGCTGTGAAGGCTTTGAGCGACTATGTTTGCACGTCTTCCAACGCGGTAAAGATTGTCGAATCGATTCCTGCGCACAAACCGATTATCTTCGCGCCCGACCGCAACCTTGGGCATTACATCAATACCGTTACGGGCCGCGATATGTTGCTTTGGGATGGTTCGTGCGTGGTGCACGAGGCTTTCTCTTTCGATAAACTCATGGCGCTGCACCGGCAACATCCCGACGCACAGATCATCGCGCATCCGGAATCAGAAACACACCTCTTGAAAGTTGCCGCCTACATTGGTTCTACCGCTGGGATGATCGACCATGTTGCGAAAGATCCGCACCAAAAATTCATCGTAGCCACCGAAGCCGGCATCCTATACAAGATGCAACAACAAGTACCCCACAAAACCCTGATCCCGGCACCTGCCAAAGAAGACAACACTTGTGCGTGTAGCGAATGTGCGTTCATGAAAGTCAATACACTGCAGAAACTCTACGATTGCCTCTGCGATGAAACGCCCGAGATTACCATCGCCGAACCGTTGCGTGAACGTGCCATCGTCCCTATTAACCGCATGCTCGAAATTTCCAGATGACTATGCAAACCCATTACCTGATTATCGGTTCGGGCGTGGCCGGACTGACTTTGGCCATAAAGCTCGCCGAGCGATTTCCCGAACGAAAGATTACCATCGTCACCAAAGCCGGCGAATCCGAATCCAATACGCGTTACGCACAGGGCGGAATTGCCATTGTCACCGATGGTTCTGCAGATTCATACGAAAAGCACATACAAGATACACTGGATTGCGGCGACGGGCTTTGTAACGAAGCGGTGGTGCGCATGGTAGTGCGCGAAGGTCCCCAAAGGCTCAAAGAATTGCTCGATTGGGGTGCTCGGTTTGACCGCGATGCCAAAGGCCAATTTGATTTGGGTAGGGAAGGCGGACACTCTGCAAATAGGGTCGTTCACCATAAGGACCAAACCGGTGCCGAGATTGAACGGGCCATCCTGAGGCAAGTGCATCGGCTCGCGAATGTGCAGTTGCTCGACCATCATTTCGCAATCGATCTGTTTTCGGGCCAGAACCAATGTTTTGGCGCGATGGTTCTCGACACCAAAACCCAAAATATTGCGCTGATACAATCGGCATTTACAATCCTGGCTACAGGCGGAATCGGACAGGCGTATGGGCACACCACCAACCCGGCCATTGCAACCGGAGACGGCATCGCAATGGCGTATCGGGCAGGCGCGCAAATCAGCGATATGGAGTTCATCCAGTTCCATCCGACGGCGTTTTACAACGGGCAAGATGGTGCCGCCTTTTTGATCTCCGAAGCCGTACGGGGTTTTGGGGCACAACTCCGCACCAAGGATGGGCGGTATTTTATGTTGGATTACGACCCGCGCGGCGCATTGGCCTCACGCGATGTCGTGTCGCAGGCCATACACACCGAATTGGGCAAAAGTGACGACGCCTGTGTTTTTTTAGATTGCACCGAGCTTGATACGAAAGCGTTCTGCCGCCATTTTCCTATGATTTACCAGTATTGCCTTGACCACGGAGTTGATGTCGCGAAAGATTGGATTCCGGTGCTTCCGGCGCAGCACTATCTTTGCGGCGGCATAGCCGTGGATGTTTGCGGGCGTACCTCGGTAGTGAACCTGCTGGCTTGTGGCGAATGTTCGTATACGGGCTTACATGGAGCGAATCGGCTCGCATCCAATTCGTTGCTCGAGGCATTGGTGTATTCTCAGCAGATTTACGAGTTCTTGTGTGCGGCACCGGCGCCAATTGGCGAACCGATTTATCTGTTGCATTGCAGTCATGATCAAGAGTCGACGGCGCATCGGGAACAGCTCGAGTCGGTTAAGCGCGGTTTGCAATCGTTGTTGCGTCAAGATGCTGGAATTATCCGCAATGACACCGATTTGAAGCGGGCGGCATTACAACTCGAAGCCTGGCAGACGCTGGTCAGGGAATGGGTGAGCGGTGGGCAAACTTCTGTAGCACTTTATGAATTGTTCAATCTGCTTTTGGTGGCCCATCTTATTGTGCGCCATTCTTTAGCCAGGGAAGAAAATCGCGGTGGTTTTATAAAAACAACCCATCCTAAAACACAAAAGATATGAACATTAGTTGTTTGTGATGAATGTCATATTTTGACTATTTCCTATTAAATAATATTGCAGCACCAGAATGAGCATCGCTTCAATCGGAGCGCAAAATTCAAACCCTTAACCCTATCAATCCCTACTTATGCCAGCATCCCAATACATTACCATCGGAGAGTTTGTATCCCATGACTTCAGGACCACATCTGTCTTTAGCAAATACGGTATCGATTTTTTTTGCGGCGGACACCGAACCATTGAAGAAGTCTGCGATAAAAAATCCATCAATCACGGCCAGCTTTTGGAGGAACTGACAGAAATTATCCTTTCTACCAACACCAACGCCATCGATTTCAATTCCTGGCCGCTGGATTTGCTGGTCGATTATATCTTAAAAAAGCACCACCGTTATGTAGGCGCAAAGATTCCGGCTATCCTAAGCGCGCTCGATAAATTATGCCAGACCCACAGTGGAGAGCACCCCGAATTGCTGGAGATCAAGTCGTTGTTTGAAGGTTGCGCCACCGATTTGCTCGCGCACCTGAAAAAAGAAGAGCATCAGTTATTCCCTGTAATTGCCAAACTAGAAAAGGCAACGCCAGCAGATGGAATCCCTTGTGCGGCTGCTGTTCCAGTTATAGCCGACCCGATTGCTTCGCTGAGACAGGAACACAATCATGAAGCCGTGCGTTTCAGGAAGATCAAGATCCTGACCCACAATTATGCGCCACCGGCAGATTCTTGCAATACCTATCGCATTACTTATTCGATGTTGCAGGATTTTGAGCAGGATTTACAGGAGCACATCCACATTGAAAACAATATCTTGTTTCCCAGGTCTATTAAGTTAGAACAGGAGTTGGTGAAACGCTGTTGCAATTGACTCCATTAATCTCGCAAAGATTTATCCAATTCCTGTAAAGGCTGCTTGGGCCCGAATGGGTACATTTGGGTTTCAAATGCTTGCGACATGATTCACAAACACGGCCTGATTCTAAAGAAACGGGACATCGACTTTGAAATAGAAGGTGTCTTAAATCCCGCGGTTATTGCCGAGAACGGAGACATCCATATCATATATCGCGCGGTGGCGCACGGCAACCATTCTACCCTTGGTTATTGCAGGCTTAGTGACCCGCTGACGATTGCCGAGCGGTATGACCATCCGATTATCGTGCCCGAGTATAACCATGAAAAATATGGAGTCGAAGATCCGCGCATTGTAAAAATAGACAGCGAATATTTCTTGTCGTATTGCGGTTATGACGGAGAAAATGCGTTTGGCTGCGTAGCCACTTCGACCGATAGGAAGAGTTGGAGAAAACACGGCATCATTGTCCCGCAGTTTACCGGCGATGAATTGCGCTCTTTGCTCAAAGGGCAGCAGGACCTCAATATCAAATATTTCCAGCCCAGCACCGGAAGCTCGTACGTTTGGGATAAAAACGTCATCTTTTTCCCCAGGCGAATCAATGGCAAATTGTACTTCCTGCACCGCATCAGGCCAGGTATACAGATTGCTGCGATAAATGAACTGGCCGACCTCAAGCTACAATTTTGGAGGGATTATATGACAGATTTGAGTCATCATATCGTTCTGGATCCCAAATACCCGCACGAACTAAGTTATGTGGGGAATGGCGCGCCACCCATAGAAACCCAGCACGGCTGGCTGCTGATTTACCATGGCGTACACGATACAATCAATGGTTATATGTATGTGGCTTGCGCAGCGCTGCTGGACCTTGGAGACCCTCGTAAAGAAGTGGCGCGTTTGCCCTATCCGTTGTTTGTCCCTGACCAGCCGTGGGAGCTAAAAGGCTATGTCAACTACGTGTGTTTTCCTACGGGAACGGTATTGGTTGGGGATGATTTGTACATTTATTACGGTGCCGCCGATGAAGGGATCGCTTGCGCATCGGTAAGCCTCGAGACTTTGTTGGCCGAGTTGCTGGCCAATAAGGTACGGTAAGCCGCGTACATCCTTTGTTGCGGATAGGTCATTTTTTTTACCTTTATGAAACTAAACACCTCACGACCTCTCGCTGCTTATGGATAGCATATTCCTTCTTATTTTTGCCGGTTTTGTGATAGGCACTTTCGGGACACTCATTGGTGCTGGCGGCGGTTTCATACTGGTGCCTTTACTGATCGTTTTCTATCCAAAGCTCTCACCCCAAACCACAACCGCCATCTCGATCGCCGTTGTGGCGGTCAACGCTATCTCTGGCTCAGTTGCCTATGTCAAATCGGGGCGCATCGATTTTAAGGCAGGTGTGGTGTTTGCGCTGTACACGATTCCCGGATCGATTTTGGGCGTGCTCACCGTGCCTTACTTGCCTCAAAAAATTTTCAATTTACTCTTCGGCATTTTGCTGTTGGTGCTATCGGTTTACCTTTTTTATAAAAATCGGACGGCAAGCCAAACGCTCGAAAACCTTCCAGTTGGCAAAGGGCTTAAATACCGTCGGCTTACCGATAAAGCAGGAGTGCTTTATGAATACAGCTACAACCAACGGCACGGCATCTTTATAAGCATACTGGTGGGCTACCTTTCGCCGTTATTGGGCATTGGTGGCGGGATTATTCATGTACCGGCCATGGTTCATTGGTTGCAGTTTCCGGTGTATATTGCCACGGCCACTTCGCACTTCATCCTGGCCGTCATGGCCACGGTTAGTGTTGTGGTAAACGCCATCAACGGCACGTACAACGATCCCGAAATTCAGAAGATGATTGTGTGGCTCGCGGCAGGCGTGGTTCCGGGTGCGCAATTGGGCGCCTATTGGTCACACCGTATCAAGAGCCACGTCATCATTAAGGTTTTGGCGGGTTGCCTGATTTTGGTAGCAGTCAGGATTTTGATGAAAAGCCTGCAAGTTTACTAAGGTTTTACCCCAAGTTTTTTGAGGATGTCTTCCATCAGGCACCATTTTGTAAAAGCAGATTGCAGCAGGTTGGCCCCGACAAAAGCGGTAAACCAAAGCCAATTCTGATTGACATAGATAGCCAGCAAAAGGCTGATGAGGACAAAGCTCCCCGCGACGGCACGTATAATTCTATTGATCATTCTGTAAAGATTTTAACGGACAATATTTAAATGCGGATGATTCGATGCTTCTATATGCAGTATCGCCACATGTACCTGCGAGGGTGACGCCTGCTTGTCATTGAACGCGTCCGAAAGGGCCAATACCTCCTGGGCAATTTCCTTGTTGACGATGGCATAAAAGAGCACCGAGTCTGTCTCATTGTTTTCTTGTGCAAACCAGTTGCCTATGATGGATTCCTGGGCGTCGCCATTATAACCGGTCACGTCGCGGTACGAATATTTTGTAACCGCAGCGCTTTCCAGGAGGTCTTTGATGTCTGGTTCAAATGCTTTGATGGCAGTAATCAGTAGTAATTTCATTTGATTTTTTTTAGAGGATTTATTGTTTTTCCCACTTTTTCCTTTCGGTCACATAGTAAATAATCGGTACCACGAGTAAAGTAAGGATAGTCGATACAATCGCGCCAAAGACCAGCGATATGGCCAATCCCTGAAAGATCGGGTCGAACAGGATAATCGATGCGCCGATAACCACAGCGCCCGTCGTCAATAAAATTGGCGTAGTCCTGACCGCGCCGGCTTCAATGATGGCTTGTTTTAATGGCACACCTTCGTTGAGGCGGATTTCGATGAAGTCTATCAGCAGCACCGAGTTGCGTACCATAACGCCCGCGAGCGCAATCATCCCGATAAATGAAGTCGCGGTAAAAAAGGCACCCAACAACCAGTGTCCAAAGACAATCCCGATCAGCGACAGCGGAATGGCCATCATCATCACCATCGGCGTCTTGAAATTCTGGAACCAACCCACAATGAGCATGTAGATAATGACAATCACCACCATAAACGCCACACCCAAATCGCGGAATACCTCGAGCGTGATTTGCCACTCGCCATCCCATTTGACGGTAAAGTCGCTTTCGTCTGTAGGCTGCTCCATATACAATTCATTGACCTTATATCCTTTGGGAAGTTTCATTTTTTGGAGTTTTTCATTCATTCCCAAAATGGCATACACGGGACTTTCTAGTGCGCCAGCCATATCGGCCGTGACATACACCACGCGTTTCTGGTCTTTGCGGTAAATGGTTTTTTGCAAAGTGTCGGTTACTACTTTTACCAGGTCTGCAACGGGCACCACATTGCCATGGCTGCCTTTGATCTTGAGGTTTTCAATGTCCTGCAACGTCGTTTTGTCTTTGTCATCCAACGACAATACAATCGCCACATTGTCATTGGCGTTTTCATCGTATAAATTAGACACGGGATATTCCTTCAATAAATAAGTGAGGTTCCCCACGATTTGCTGCGGCGCGATTCCGTTGAGCATGGCTTTTTCTTTGTCTACCTCGAGTTTGTACTCGGTTTGGTCGTCTTCGGTCATCCAATCCACATCCACGATATCCGATGTGGTTTCTAAAATGCCCTTTACCTGATTGGCTACCTTAATCTGCTCTTTATAATTCGGGCCGTAAATCTCAGCCACTAACGTTGACAGTACCGGCGGTCCTGGCGGTACTTCTATCACCTTGACGTTTGCACCGTATTTCCGGGCAATCTTCTGGATTTCGGGACGCACCATTTTGGCAATTCCGTGGCTTTGCAGGTCGCGGTCTTCTTTGTGCAGCAGGTTTACCTGGATATCGGCCATATTGCTGCCGCCACGCAAATCATAATGGCGCACGAGTCCGTTAAAGGTAATAGGAGCGGAGGTACCGATATAGTTCTGGTAATCTACGACTTCTGGAATCGTTGTGAGGTACTGCGCAATTTCCTGCGTGACCGCCGCGGTTCTTTCGAGCGTGGTGCCCTCGGGCATATCGATTACAATCTGAAATTCATTCTTGTTGTCAAACGGTAGCATCTTCACCACCACCGACTGCGTGAAAAACATCACCACCGATCCCACCAAAAGCAAAACGGTAAGCCCTACGAGTAACCTTCTTTTCTTACTGCTCTCGAGCAAAGGGCGCTCGAGTTTGTTGTAGATTTTATAAATCCAACTGGTTTCTAAACCTTGTTCTTTTTTATGTTCCTGCGTTTCTTTTTCCTGAAGCAGGTGGTAACCCAAATATGGCGTTACGGTCAAAGCCACAAACAACGAAAGCAGCATGGCAATCGACGCGCCAATCGGCATGGGGCTCATATACGGCCCCATCATCCCCGATACAAACGCCATCGGTAAAATGGCGGCGATTACCGTAAAGGTTGCCAAAATGGTAGGATTTCCCACTTCGTTGATCGCGTAAATGGCCGCTTGCTTGAACGGCAATCGCTTCATCTTGAAATGCCGGTGCATGTTCTCGGCGATGATGATGCTGTCATCCACAACAATACCCACGACAAAAACCAAGGCAAAAAGTGTGATGCGGTTCAAGGTGTAACCCAACAGATAGTAAGCAAACAAGGTCAAGGCAAAAGTCAACGGCACCGAGAAAAATACCACCAATCCGCCGCGCCAACCCATCGCCAAGATCACAAGGAAAGTCACTGCAATAATGGCAATTCCCAGGTGCAGCAAGAGTTCGCCTACCTTGTCCGATGCCGTTTCGCCATAATTTCGGGTCACTTCTACATGAACGTCATTGGGTATGAGCGTTTTCTTGAGTTGATCTACCCGCTCAAGGATTTTCTCAGAGATTTTCATCGCGTCGGCGCCCTTGACTTTACCAATGGCAATGGTCACTGCCGGATATTCTGATGGTGCATGCTGATGTGCTACATTGGCTTTCCCAAAACCAAAAGAGACATAACTGCCCACCGACGATGGCCCGTCTACCACAGAGGCCACCTGTTTCAAATATACGGGCATATTGGCGTTGACACCTACTACCAGTCGCTCTACGTCTTCGGCAGATTTGAGGAATTGACCCGTCGTTACCAAATATTCTTTGTCCTGATTCACAAAACCACCCGATTGCGAACTGCTGTTCCCAGCCTGGATCATCTGCATAATCCCCATCGCATCCACACCATTTTCGGCCATACGGTCTTTGTCAAGAACCACTTTGAGCTGTCGGTTGCGGCCGCCAATTTCGCGGGTAATGGCCACATCCTTGACCTTCTCGATTTCGGAGGTGACTTCTTCCGCCAACTGTCGCAAGGCGTAATCATCCTGGGTTTCGCTCCAAAGCGTAAGCCCCAGCATAGGCACATCGTCTATCGCGCGGGTTTTCACGATGGGTTTGTAAACGCCTGTAGGGAACATATTTTCGTGTTTGGCGAGTTCGTCGTAGAGTTTCACATATGATCGCTCTACATCCTGGCCTACGTAAAACTGTACAATGAGCATCGCCTGCCCGTTCATGGCCATGCTGTGTACGTGCTCGACACCTTTGATATTCGAGAGGATTTTCTCTAGCGGCTTCACCACGCGGCTCTCCACTTCTGTGGGACTTGCCCCGGGATAACCCACCATGACATCGGCCATGGGTACGTTGATTTGCGGCTCTTCCTCGCGCGGGATCAAAAATGAACTGTAAACCCCAATGATCATGAGCGCCACCATGAGTAAAATGGTGAGCTTGGAGTTGATGAAAAAATGGGCAATTTTACCCGATATACCTTCTTGCATGATGTTGTTTTTTTGTTGTTAGGCGTGCCCTTTCACAGCGGCCAGCGCAGCTGCTGGCTCCTCGCTAAAACAGTCCACTGGGCTTTTTCTTTACGCTCGGCCTGGGTCGGGCTTTGCTTTGCCAGTTCAGCTTTTAGCATCGGGTTGGCTGTATCTTTTGTTGCACAAAAGGATGTCGCCGTTAATGAAATTCATCGAATTCCTATGATGAAATAATATCCGATGAGATAATCCCTCCCGCGGGCATTGGTTTAATTAATTACAATGGGGTTCAAGAACTTTGTTTATTCGACTTTCACTTTTGCTCCGTTATACAATTTGCTGTCGGCCCAGACAATATACGGCTCGTTGGCAGCCAAACCTGACAACACTTCTACCTGGTCTCCCATGGTTTTCCCTAGGCGCAGCCATCTTAAAATGGCAGTATTTCCCGAACCAATGGTGTAGATTCCGGTGAGTTGCCCTTTGCTAACCAGAGCACTTTTTGGTACCATCACGGTAGCCGTCGCAGTAGTTGTTTTCGCCCCGGCCACCGGGAATTGCACATTGACAAACATCCCAGATAAAACCGTGGCCGGGGTTTTCTCAAGATTCACCTTCACGAGGAATTGTCCGCCGGTATTTCTGGCCGAAAGGCTCACTTCTGCAACTTTCCCCGCAAGAGATTCCCCAGTCGATTTGACGAGCACTTTGGCAGCCATACCGCTTTTAATCTGCGTGATGTCGTTTTCGGCAACCATGGCCGTAACCTGCAATCGCGAGGCACCTTCTATACTGAGCAGCGGCATTCCGGGATTGGCCATGTCGCCTTCCTTTACAAAAGTATTGGTGACCACGCCGGCAAAAGGTGCGGTGATATTGGCATAAGAGAATTGCGCCTGTACTTCATTGCGCATTTGTTTGGCGCCCTCCAAAGCTGCCCTGGCCATTTCGTAGCGCGAGGTCATGTCGTCGAGTTCTTTTTGCGAGGCACTTTGCTGGGCAAACAACGCCACAAAACGGTCGTAGTCTTTTTTGGCGTTGTTGTAAGCCGCATTGGCCTGTAACACCGATGCGTCTACCTGCGCTTTTTTGGCCTGCAGATCGCTGTTGTTGATGCTTACCAATGGCTGTCCTGCCGCTACTTTTTGTCCTACCTTAACATTGACCTTGGTTACATAGCCCATCATACGGGTGCTGATGTTGGCGCTGTTTTCGGCTTCTATTTTTCCGCTGGCCATAACAAAAGGATTTTGGTTCGGGCCGGCAACACCGCTGAGCTTTACGGCAACCGCAGGACTGTCTTTTGGGGTTTCTTTTTTGTCTTTTGCACACGACACCGCTAAAATGGATGCGAGCGTTAAGGCGATTGTCAATCTCTTTTTCATCGTTATTTCGTTAAAAATTGTAAGTATGCTTTGGTCAGGTTGTATTCATAAACGGCTTGCAACTGTTCGAGTTCCTTTTGGATGACCTGGATTTCCGAGGCCAGCAAGTCGGTGGTTTTTTCAAGCCCTTGGGCGAATCGGTTTTGGCGGATTCTGTAGGCTTCCTGCGATTGGTCGAAAGCGCGTTGTGACAACGCCACTTTGTTTTCGGCATCTTTGAGCTGTCGGTTGGTTTTGTTCCATTCCAGTTGGCTTTGCGCTTTGTATTGCTGGGTTTCGAGCGATGATTTTAAGAACTCGGCTTTGGCCTTGCCCGATTTCCCAATCGATTGATAACCGTCAAACAGGCTCCAGGACAATTGCGCGCCCACGAGATAACCTTTGGCCGCGGTACCAAAAAGATTCCGGTCATAGAGTTCGTAGCTCCCAAAGGCGTTGAGGTGTGGCAGGAAATTCATCTTGGCCGATTGCAGCATTTTCTGGTAGGCTGCGGTTGATTTGGCCATGGCTTGCAGGTCTTTGCGATTGTCTGATAAGGTTTCGGTTGTAATTTCGGGGTCAATGCGGTTGGCCAGTCCTTCGTCGGGTTTGAACACTTTTCCTTTAGCGTCTTCATTGATCAAAAACGCAAGGTAATCCGAGGCGTTCTGTACATTGCTTTTGGCGTATTGCAGTTGATTGGCGAGGTCGTTGACCCGAACTTCCACATTCAAAACGTCGGTTTTCTGCAAAATGCCTTGGTTGAAATAGTTTTGTACCAATTTCAAATTGGCTTTCCCGGTGGTATTGGCTTGCTCTAAAACCTTTACGGCCCGATAGGCCAATTGCAGTTGCATGAACGCTTTGCTGGCTTCGAGTTCCAGGTATTCTGCCGATCGCAGGTTTTGCAATTCAAACGCCTGCATCTTAGCACGCGCTGCCTGTCTGGCGTATAAGCCATCTAAGTTGATTAAAGGCTGTAGCACCTCAATCTTTGTGGCAAAATTTTGCGTCTGTGCCGGATCGTTCAACAAAGCCGGATTAAAGTCAGACTGGGTCAGGATTTCCTGGTTCAATTTAGAGCCAAACGCCATAAGCGGATTGGTGGTAACCATCGCAGTAGCCGAGGCCGTAACCGATGGCAGGAAGATAGAATGGGTTTGACGGTAATCGGCTTTCGCGGCTTCAAAACCCTGTCCCGAAATCTTAAGCTGCAGGTTTCCCGATGCCGCTTTTTGCAAAAGGTCTTTCTTAGACAGCGCAATCGTGTCTTGGGAAAAGCCAACCACAGGTAAGGCAATCAACGAGACAAAAATGGTATTCTTTAACTGTTTCATCATGATATTTAGAAATGATGAAGCAAAGGTATTGCTGCATGGCCAGCCAGTCAGTAACTAATGTCACACAACAAAAAAATGCCCGCTATAGCAGGCATTTTGGGCAAAAAGGCGAAAGAGCTTTTTAGGTTTGTTGTACAATGATTGTGGTTGTCATGGTGACTTTAGACTTCACCGAGTTCGAGATCAGACAAGCTGCTTCTGATTTTTGCAGTACCCGCTGGGCGCGTTCACGGTCTTTCTCGTCGGTGATGGTGACGGTGGGTTCCAGGACAATCTCGCTCATCATGAATTTCCCTTCGACGGTTTCAAGTTTACCGTGGGCTTTGCAACTAAAGTGGGTAAAGGCCAGCTTAGAATTTTCGGCCACCGATAGAAAAGTAGTCATCAAACAACTACTCACCGCAGCGGTAAATAAATGTTCGGGCGACCAGATTCCCGGCATGCCCTGCGGGAATTCGGGAGGCGTAGCTACTTCGATAGTTGTGCCGCGGTGCAGCAGGAGTTCGGGCGATGACAAACTGCCTTTTCTTTGGGTGTCCCAGTCAAGGTCAACATGATATAAATGCGGTTCCATAAGTTTGAAGGTTTATAGGTTCAATGGTATGGATAAAGGTAGCATCCCAAACCTGGAGAGAAAGTGATATTTGTCACGCAAGTTATATTTGCATAAAAAAAGCGCCCGGTTGTCCTGGCGCTTTTTAATCCGAAAAAGGAGTTGGTTATTTTTTAGCACAACATCCTGCTTTTTTTTCTTTCGAGCAAGATTTCATCTCGTCTTTCGAGCAAGATTTTTCGGTCTTTGATTTTTCTTTCTTTTTAGGGGTTTCCTGTGCGTTGGCAGGCATTGAGAACAAGAAGGCAGCGATTGCCATCATCGAAATTGCTTTTTTCATGGGTTTGTTTTGATTAATGTTCATTTTTATCCTTAGGCTGTTTTTTATTGAATTCAAGCTTGTAAATCAGCCAGCCAAAACCGATTACGAGGTGCAATATAACAATACCGAATAAAATTTTGTCCATTTTGTTTTATTTTTTAGGTTGCTGCGTTTGGCAGTTCGGGCCAGGTGCTCTTCTCGAGTATCACCGCGACGATTTCCATCTTAGACAAAACGCCCGATTGCCGCCAAAGCTGCTTGCCATTCTGGAACAGCATCATGGTAGGCACGCCTTTTACGCGGTAATGGATCGCCACCGCCTGGTTCTTGTCTACGTCTATTTTGATAATAGACACACGATCGCCAAGCTTGTCCTTAACTTCTTTTAAAATCGGGCCCAACATTTGGCAAGGGCCGCACCAGGTGGCGTAAAAGTCCACCAATACTGGTTTTTCTGAATGGATGAGGTCATCAAAAGTTTCGTCCATGATGGTTAGTTTTTTGTTTCTATCAGGTATTTTTTATCGTAGGCGAGTATTTGCCTTAGCGATTCAATCGGGATTTCACGGCTGCTCACCAATAGCAGTTCTTTAAAATCGGTACTGATGCTGCAATTGAGTACGCCCTCGACAGTCATGAATTGGCCAACAATCGTCTTGCTGCAATTACTACAGGTAATCCCATCGATGGCATAAAGTGCTACGTTGATGCTGTCATCTTTCTGCAGTTCAATAAACAACTCGTTTCCGGCTCTTTTCTCAACCGACTCCTGGCAAGGTTCCACTCGATTGAATGTAAACGCAGCTTTGAAAAGGTTTTCGTATTCGGCGCGGCTTCCTCCAAAGGGAGGCCCGTCTTCAAACTCTCGATCAAACAGCAAGCCCGAGAGGATCCCGTTGTTGTTTAACAAGCGGTACATTTTGTTTGCATATCGCTGGCGCATGAATGGCGGTAGCGCGCAAAAAAAGGTCTGTTCAATAATCAGATCATATTGGCCTTGATGGTCAAAGAAATCACCGGGAACAATCTTGATCCGGTCGTTACCCTCAAATTTTTCCTGCAGTTTCTCTACGAGCAACGGCGCAATGTCAATCACGGTAACGTTGGTAAAACCCTGATCCATCAAGTAGGCCGCCTCATGGGCATTGCCGCAACCCGGAATCAGGATGCTGATGGTTTTGGAGGGGAGTTGGTCGATGTAGCGTTTGATCGCCGGAGCAACTTCACCCAAATCCCAACCCGTGGTGTTGGAGGCATATTGTTGGTTCCAGTAGTTTTGGTCAATAGGATTGTCGCAAGTCACGACACAACATTTTTCTTCTTGCATACCGTTTTGTATTAGGGTTTGATACGGCAATTGATTCATCAGCCGAATTTGCCTACCGCACAGCTAAAATACGATTTTGCCTGACAAGCCATGGTGTTATTTCCTTTTTCGGGATAGCCGATTTGAGTGAGTTTGGCTACCAGTTCAGGTCGGAGCGCATCACCCACAATAACAATGATTCCGTTCTCTACGTTGACTTTGACCGAGTCGACACCCTCGACTTTAAGCAGCGCTTTCTCGATACTGTTGGCGCAACCGCCGCATTTGATGTTTTCTACTTCTATCTGGTACATTATCGTTTGATTTTGCAGGTGTTGATGTTGAAAATCGCATAGAGCGAACAAAAACTGAGAAAAGAGGTGAGCAGAAAGACCACTGCGAGAATTCCCAAAACAAGGGCTAATGTGCCGCTGATTAGGTTGGTGAAATACAATACGCCAACCAGGACCGCAACGAGAATTCTGATACTTTTGTCTGTAGAACCCATATTTTTTTTCATAATTGTTTTTTTTTTGGTTACTACTGTTTTTTTTCGGTTTGCCCGATGTTTGAATCGGGGTTGGCTTTGAGAATAGCCTTAGGCGGGATTTGAGTCCCTGTTTACAATACTTTACTTTGACAGACAAAGTCTGTTTGGGGCAGGTTGGTTTGCGCGATAGCATTGAATCCGCCTTCTATTTCGGTGAAATTCCGATACCCACGCGAGAGCAGTATCGATGCCGCGATCATGCTGCGGTAACCGGCTGCGCAATGTAGATAGTAATGCGTTGCCGGATTAAGGTCTCTGATCCAATCGTTGATATACGCAAGCGGTTTGCTATAAGCTTCACCTAGGTGAGACGCGCGGTATTCGCTTTCTTTGCGTACATCGATGACCACATCTTCCCCGATGGTGACTGCTTCGGCAAATTGTTCGGCGCTGATCCTATTGATGGTTTCGGTTTCATAGCCTGCGTTTTTCCAGGCATCGAAGCCGCCGTCGAGATAGCCTACCAAATTGTCAAAACCTACACGGCTTAAGCGGGTGATGGTTTCTTCTTCAAAACCGGGAACGACCACCAGTGCAATGGCCTGATTGACATCGCCTATGAGCGCTCCCACCCATGGGGCAAAATCACCATCGATTCCTATATTGATGGATTGCGGGATGAACCCTTTGTAAAATACGCTGTGCGGACGCGTGTCAAGGATGAGCGCGCCGGTTTGGGACACGACCGTTTCAAACGCCGCTACCGGTATTTTTTGCATCCCGTTGTGGAGCACTTTTTCAAAACTCACAATCCCCGATTTGTTCATGGCGACGTTCATCCCAAAATAGGCTGGTGGCGGTAGGAGCCCGTCGGTGACTTCCTGTATGAATTCGGCTTCGCTCATATTTTGGCGCAGTGCGTAGTTGGATTTTTTTTGCTCGCCAATCGTAGAGATGGTTTCCTTGCTCATGTTTTTGCCACAGGCGCTTCCGGCTCCGTGCGCGGGATACACAATCACCTCATCGGGCAGGGTCATGATTTTGGTGCGAAGCGAATTGTAGAGTATGGCAGCGAGTTCTTCTTTGGTTTTGGATGCAGCTTTCTGTGCCAGGTCGGGTCTCCCAACATCGCCTATGAAGAGCGTGTCGCCCGAGAAAATGGCGTGGCTTTTCCCGTTTTCATCCAATAGTAAGAAAGTGCTGCTTTCCATGGTGTGTCCCGGCGTGTGGAGTACTTTGATTTTTACTTTCCCGAGGGTAAATTCCTGGCCGTCGGTTGCCGAAGTATGCGGAAAATCAGCTACAGCATTGGGCCCATAGACGATTTCGGCGCCAGTTTGCTGGTGCAGGTCTAAATGGCCTGAGACAAAATCGGCGTGGAAATGCGTTTCAAAAATGTATTTCAATGATACGTTATCGCGCTCGAGCCGCTCGAGGTAAGGCGCTGTTTCACGCAAGGGATCAACAATCGCGGCCTCGCCGCCTGAGGTGATGTAGTAGGCACCCTGAGCGAGGCATCCGGTATAGATTTGTTCGATTTTCATGTTTGCTGTATTTTATTCGAACGTAAATTTAACGCAAGCATTTTTTTCAAAAACTGACATCTGTCATCTTTTACCCAAAACGATACTACTTTTTTGCCGCATGCGCCACACCCATTTCCTTGGGTTGGTGGTATTTGTCATCATCGTGGAAAAACCACGAAAGCCAAAGCATTCGGGACCATCGCATGAAAAAAGGTTGCAGGAGCACCAGTAGGACGATGTTTGAGATGAGCCAGTAAAAAATCCGTCCATCCTTAAGCCCAATGCCTGTGGTGGCAATCCAGGCCACAAAAGTGATGAAAGAAAATCCCACCGTAAGAGCGTAGCTCACATAACCCGTACCGTGATAAAATCCGGGTTCGAGTTGGGTGCGCTGTTCGCAAACCGGGCAGTGCTCGACCATTTTATTGTTAGAACCCAGTTGGTACCATTTGTGGGTAAACATATCGCCTTTGTGGCAGCGTGGGCATTTTTCTGATAAGATGCTTCTGGTATACTTGAACATAGCTGTTATTTTTTTGGTAAAATTACCATCGATTGACAGCGTAGACGGTGACATTTGTTACACAGTGCAAAAAAACTTTGGCTAGTCCCGTTTGCTGGTGTCGACAGTCATATTTGGTAGGGAATCGTGTAGCCAAATATTTCGTGACCGGTCTGAAAGATTCCCGGCACAATCCTACACCAAGAGCTGATAATTCAATACCTTAGCAATACATCTGCAACCTCCAATGACAGTAAATAACTTTGACATCAACGGCTTGACCAATGAGCAGGTAGATAAGGCCCACCGCGAATTTGGGGAAAACAGCTTGCGCTACAAAAAGCAGTACAGCTTTGTGGGCACGGTAAAAGAAACCCTTAAAGAACCGATGGTGGTTTTATTGCTCGTGACCGCCGTGATTTATTTTGCCAGTGGGAAAACCGGCGACGCGCTTTTCATGACGGTCGCGATATTTTTTGTGGTAGCCATTTCGTTGTACCAGGATTCGCGCAGCCGAAATGCACTCGAGAAACTCAAAGACCTCACGCAACCCCATTGCAAAGTCATCCGCGGAGGCGAGATCCGGGAAATTCCCAGTAGCGAGATTGTTTTGGGCGACAGCCTTATGGTAGAAGAAGGGATGGCCATTGCCGCCGATGCGACGATTGTTCACGCCAACGACTTCTCGGTAAACGAGTCGATCCTTACCGGAGAATCCCTGCCGGTTGCCAAAGACCAATCGCACGAAGCGCCGTTTATTTACCTGGGCAGTTCGGTGGCGAGCGGACTGGCCATTGCTACGGTTACAGCCATTGGCAACGATACCCGATTGGGAGAGATTGGCAGCAGCCTTGAAGCGATTACAGAAGAAAAAACACCACTCGAATTGCAGATTGGCAATTTCGTAAAGAAAATGGTACTGGCCGGCGCCATTGTTTTCGTGATCGTATGGGCCATCAATTATATCCATTCCAAAAGCCTGCTCGACAGCCTGACCAAAGCGCTCACCTTGGCCATGAGTATCCTGCCCGAGGAAATTCCCGTGGCCTTTACCACTTTTATGGCGCTCGGTGCCTGGCGGCTAATGAAAAAAGGAATCGTGGTCAAGCAGATGAAAACCGTAGAGACACTCGGGAGCGCCACGGTCATCTGTACCGATAAGACCGGGACGCTTACGCAAAATAAAATGACGTTGGCCAAATTGTACGCGTTGGCTTCAACAAATCCGGTAGATCCCAACGGTGCGTTATCGGAAGTCGAAAAGGAATTGTTGGCCACGGCCATGTGGGCCAGTGAGCCGATTGCATTTGACGCCATGGAAATAGCACTGCATCAGTCGTATCAGGATATTTTCGAATCGGATCAGCGGCCGGCATACCGGTTGGTTAAGGAATACCCGTTAAGCGGCAATCCACCCATGATGACGCACGTTTTTGAGAACGCCAACGGTCAACGCATCATCGCAGCAAAAGGTGCACCCGAAGCACTCATGGCAGTTTCTCGCCTCAGCCCAGATCAGGAGCGGCAAACCAACGAAGCCGTTTCCAGTCTGGCAAAAGAGGGTTATCGCATACTTGGTGTTGGGATTAGTCATTTTGAAGGCGAGCAGTGGCCTGTTTTACAGCAAAACCTAGCGTTTGATTTTCTCGGGCTTGTGGCTTTTTATGATCCGCCTAAGGAGAATATCGGCAAGGTTCTAAGCGACTTCTATGCAGCCGGGATTGCCGTTAAGATCATTACCGGCGACAACGCTGCCACTACGGCTACTATTGCCAGACAGGTTGGTTTTGTGGGATATGACAAGAGTATCTCGGGCGATGAACTCTTGCAACTTTCAAAAGAGCAATTGCAGCAATGTGTGAAAGATACCTATCTTTTTACGCGTATGTTCCCCGAGGCCAAACTCAAAATCATCAACGCGCTCAAGGCCAACCACGAGATTGTTGCCATGACCGGAGATGGCGTAAATGACGGCCCAGCGCTCAAAGCCGCACACATTGGCATTGCCATGGGCGTCAAGGGAACCGAGATTGCCAAGCAGGCCGCATCGCTGATCCTCCTTGAAGACGATCTTTCTAAAATGGTAGACGCGGTGGCCATGGGCAGGAAGATATACGCCAACCTCAAGAAAGCCATACAATACATCATTTCAATCCATATCCCTATTATCCTCACGGTGTTCCTGCCATTGGCGCTGGGCTGGATTTATCCCAACATCTTTTCTCCGGTTCACATTATTTTCCTGGAAATGATCATGGGGCCAACCTGTTCTATCATTTACGAGAATGAGCCGATGGAGAAAAATACTCTATTACAAAAGCCACGACCGTTTACGGCCACATTTTTCAACTGGAAGGAACTTTCGATGAGTATCGTGCAAGGTCTCGTGATTACTGCTGGAGTGCTGTTTGTATACCAGTTTGCGGTGGCGCAGGGCCAGTCCGAAGCCAGCACCAGAACCATGATTTTCACTGCACTCATCATGGCTAATATTGTTTTAACGCTGGTGAACCGCTCGTTTTATTATTCTATCCTGACCACGCTTCGGTATAAAAACAACAGTGTGGCTTTTATCATCCTACTCACGTTGGGCTTGCTTGGCGTACTGCTATACGTGAAGCCATTTACCGAGTTCTTTAATTTTGAAACCCTTACTGCGATGCAGTTGCTGTTGTGCTGTGTTGTGGGTGGTGTCTCGGTCATTTGGTTTGAGGTGGTGAAGGTGTTGCGGCGAAGGGATGTGGATTGATCGAAGAGTTTTTAATCATCGACTACAGAAAGTGCAAAGGCCAAATAACCCAGCATTTCAGCTTCCCTGTGTTTTACCGCTACTTTTGACTGCCCACAATCGCATTAACGGATCCCCAAGTACCGCCATTGGTCACATTAGAAAAGCCATTCCGTTCTAATATCGATTTGGCCTGGCTGCTGCGCATGCCGCTCCTGCAAAAGACCACAATTTGCTTTTTGTCTTTAAATCGCGACAACTGGCTTTGTACCTGATCTACAGGAATGTTGACCGATCCTTTTACATGGCCATCTGCAAACTCGGCTACAGAGCGCACATCTACGAGAAAAGCGCCTTCTTTTATGAGGTGCTCTAAAGCAGAGCTGCCTTTGCCTGATAACAAATTCTTTAAGGTTTCAAACATGATATTCAATGGTAATTTAAGTTAGTATTTTAATATTTTGCTCTGGCAAGTGAAATCGGTTTTCGGGACGGCGGTCTGTGCTATTGCGTTGAAGCCGCCTTCGATTTCAGTAAAATTCCGATAGCCGCGCGCCTGTAATATAGAAGCTGCAATCATGCTGCGGTAACCGCCTGCGCAGTGCAGGTAGAAATGCTCTTCAGGGTTGATGTCTTTTACCCAATCGTTGATATAAGCCAACGGTTTGCTGTAAGCCTCTTCAATGTGCTCCGATTGGAATTCACTTTCTTTACGGATATCGATGATTTGATCTGCTCCAATTTTTACGCGATTGGCAAACTCGGTGGCTGTAATCCTGTGTACGGTATCAATTTCAAAACCCGCTTTTTTCCAGGCTTCGAAACCGCCATCCAGGTGCCCGATGAGGTTGTCAAACCCAACACGACTCAACCGTGTGACCGTTTCTTCTTCGTATCCGGGCTCGGTAATCAGGATGACCGGTTGCTTTACATCGGCAATCAGGGCTCCTACCCAGGGCGCGAAATCTCCGTTGATTCCGATATTGATTGACTGCGGAATAAACCCGCGACAGAAATCGCCATTGGCACGCGTATCCAGTAGGAGCGCACCGGTCTCATCGGCCACCGCCTCGAACTCGGCGGCATTTATTTTACGCATGCCTTGGTTGCGTACTTTCTCAAAACTGTCGATGCCCGATTTGTTCATCGCTACATTCATCCCAAAATAGGCCGGTGGCGGCAGCAGTCCATCGGTCACTTCCTGGATAAATTCGGTTTCGGTCATATCGGCGCGCAAGGCGTAATTGGATTTTTTCTGTTCGCCGATGGTAGAAACGGTTTCTTTACTCATGTTTTTACCGCAGGCACTTCCGGCTCCGTGCGCGGGGTAAACGATCACTTCATCGGGCAAGGTCATGATTTTGTTGCGTAGCGAATGGTACAAAGTAGCGGCGAGTTGTTCTTGCGTCATCGAGGCTGCTTTTTGCGCCAAGTCGGGTCTTCCTACATCGCCAATAAACAAGGTGTCTCCCGAGAAAATGGCGTGCGGCTTCCCGTCTTCATCCAACAATAGGAACGTGGTGCTTTCCATCGTATGGCCTGGGGTATGCAGCACTTTAATGCGGATTTTGCCCAATGCGAATTCCTGTCCGTCTACCGCAGTAACGTGATCGAATTCGGCTGCCGCATTTGGCCCGTAAATGATTTCGGCTCCGGTTTGCTGGCTCAGGTCTAAATGGCCCGAGACAAAATCAGCATGGAAATGCGTTTCAAAAATGTATTTCAACTTGACATGGTCGCGTTCAAGCCGATCCATATAGGGTTGTGTTTCGCGCAGCGGATCAATGATGGCCGCTTCATTGCCCGAGGTAATATAGTAGGCACCTTGTGCCAAACATCCGGTATAGATTTGTTCTATTTTCATGATATGCGATTATTAAATTTGACTTCAAAAGTAAAATAGGGCCTTGCAATGTACAGTGACTAAAGTTACACTCGGGCAAAATAGGTGAGTGGCGTCGATGGTTTGCTGTTGCTTTGCAGGTCAGGCGGTACCTTTAAGGATTTTGTTCCAATACAACCAGGGCAAAACTTTGGTCTTGAGAAGCCACATGGCACGATTTGGTTTGGCCTGGTCTATCGGGAAGGTCATTTTTGGAGTGTTGGAGTAATCGAATTCGGCAAGCATTAATTTCCCGTATTGGGTAGGGATCGGGCAGGCGCTGTAGCCATCGTACGCAGCATAAGGCTCGTTTCCTGCCATGAGCGCCAGCAGGTTAGATACCACTACCGGCGCCTGTTTGCGGATGGCCGCTCCGGTTTTACTGCAGGGTGCATTGGTGCAATCGCCCAAAGCGAATACGTTAGCATAAGTGGTATGCTGCATGGTGTTTTTGTCAATTGCCACATAACCAAGCGCATTGTTGGGATCGCGCAAAGGGCTCTCCTTGATGAAATCGGGTGCCGATTGCGGCGGTACAAAGTGACACAGATCAAAATTCAAGGTTACTTTCTTGATACCTCCGGTGCCGTTGTTTTCGATAATCCCATAACAGGCTGCAACAGAAGAAGAAATCTTCTCGCTGAGCTTCTCATTGACTTCGTTGGTTTCAAACTCGATGGTTTTGGCTGCTCCGTTGATGGCAGTCACATTGGCGCCAAAATGCAGGTGGATGTTGTTTTTTGCGATGACTTCTTTTAAGGTTGCGGCGTATTCGGGAACTCCAAAAATCATCGACGCGCCAGAAACGTAGTGTACGTCGCATTGGTCTAAAATTCCTTTCTTGCGCCAATAGTCACAGGCCAGATACATGATTTTGTGCGGAGCGCCACCACATTTGATGGGCGTGGTTGGATTGGTAAAAACCGCGGTGCCGCCTTTGAAATCTTTAATAAATTCCCAAGTCTTCGCTGCCGATTCGAAAGCGTAGTTGCTGCTCACGTTGTTTTGGCCAAGGTTTCTTTTCCGCCCTTGATTTTAGCCCAATCGAGCTGTATTCCCGGGCATACGATTAGATAAGCGTAATCGATTGTTTTTCCGCCAGAGCAATGCACTTTGTTGTTCTCAGGATCAAAGGTTTCTACCTTTTCTTTTATCCAGGAAACATTTTTTGGGATGAGGTCTTTTTGTTTTCGAACCGTTTTTCGGATGTCGAAGATACCTGCGCCTACAAGCGTCCAGGCAGGTTGGTAATAGTGTTTTTCGGCCGGATCAATGATGACAATGTCTAGCGCATTGTTTTTGCGGAGCAATTGGGAGGCTACCGATATTCCGGCATTTCCACCTCCAACAATTACAATTTGATAACTTGTTTTCATACCTAAGGATTAATTTGTTCGCTACAAGTTTAGAGAGAAGAAATACAACAGCCGGTGACTAAAGTCACACAGTCGACTACGGTATAAAAAGTTCTTTTACAATGATATAGCAGCCCATGATTAAAACAAACCATCCAAAAAGAGGTTTCAGTGTTGCGCCGTCAATTTTCTTTGACAAGGCGGTACCTATAAACATCCCGAGTATGGCAATGCCTGCAACAGTAAACAAAAGAACAAAATTGATTGGGGTGTTGGCCATCATATCACCTCCAAACCCAATGAGTGAGTTGATGGCAATGATGAGCAATGAAGTCCCTACTGCTTGTTTCATGGGCAAGTTTGCAAAGAACAATAACGCAGGGATGATCAGAAATCCGCCGCCTGCACCGAGAAATCCGGTTACAATACCCACTAGCAGGCCAACGAGCGCCAACCTGGATGGGCTCGTTTTGCCCGTTGCAGCCTTGTTTGTCTTAGACGGTCTGATCATGGCTGTTGAGGCGGCTACCATCAACACCGCAAAAACGACCATAATTAACAGGTTTTTGGTGATTTCTGAATTGCCTACAAAAAATAACGACGATGGAATAGTAGGCAATACAATTTTCCTGACCACCAGTAAAGATAGGATAGAAGGCAGCGCAAATACCAAGCCCGCGCGTACCTTTAAATTCCCGATGAGATAATGCCGATAGGCACCGGCCAATGCCGTGATGCCAACAATAAACAAGGAGTAGCTCGTTGCATTTTCGGGATTGACCTTGAATAAGTATACCAGAATAGGAACGGTCAGGATAGAACCGCCGCCGCCGATCAAGCCTAAGGCAATTCCGATGATGATTGAAGCCAGGTAACCAAAATATTCCATTGTTAAAAAATTTAGCCAAATTTGGGCTAATCAATACGATTACAAAGTAACATTTATCACATTGCGGCTATTTTAATAACTCGATGTAATTTCGGTGCAGTTTCAGTAGTTCGCGTTGTTCCATTTTTTTGAGTAACCTGGAAACGACTTCACGAGAGGTGTTGAGCTCGGAGGCGATTTCCTGGTGTGACAATTTCAAGGTCGTACTTCCCGAAGCTTGCTTGTGGCGTTTGAGGTAAAACTCCAGGCGTTCGTCCATGGCGCGAAAGGCAATCGAGTCAATGACTTCAAGGACTTCTTCAAAACGGCTCCTGTAGGTTTCAATGACAAATTCATACCAGCTGCGGTGCTGCATCATCCATTTGTCCATGAGCGGCAGCGGAACCATAGCCAACTCGGCATCCTCAACGACTTTGGCCATAATCTGGCTTTTTTCGCTTTTTGTAGCGCAAATCATAGAAATGGCACAAGCTTGCCCAGGTTGCAGGTAGTACATGAAAAATTCTCCTCCATCGTCATCCTCTCGGTAAATCTTGATCGTTCCGCTTAACACGAGGACCGTGCTTTTGATGTATTGGCCGGTACGCATGATGACTTCGCCGGTGTGTACCGACTGGAAGACGGCATTCTGGTCCAGATCATCTAAAAGTGGCTTGGAAAATGCGGGAAATAAATTCTTAATATCGGTGCTCATACCTAAATTTCATTTTGATTGGTAAAGATAGCGCATAGTTTATGAAATGCAAATCCAGGCCATAAGATATCTCTGGCGTGAAAAGTACCGATTTGTGGTTGCGTATAAAATCCATACCTGCAAAAGCCATTTGCTGGCTTTTACAAATGCAGGCATCTGTAAAGGAAAAAATCCATTCAAGTGAACTTGATGGATTTTTTTTTCGTCCGCCAACAAGTGGCCAGTGTTGTGGAGTCGCCGGGAATAGCTTCGCTCAACCCGTGAAATCCATACCTGCAAATGCCATTTGTTGTCTTTTGCAAAGACAGACGCCTGTAAACGAAAAAATCCATTCAAGTGAACTTGATGGATTTTTTCTTTTTACCTGCGCCAACAAATGGCCAGTGATGTGGAGTCGCCGGGAATAGCTTCGCTCAACCCGTGAAATCCATACCTGCAAATGCCATTTGCTGTCTTTTGCAAAGACAGACGCTCATAAATAAAAAAGATTCAATCAAGTAAAACTTGTTGAATCTTTTTCATTTACAATCGCCATCAAATGGCCAGTGATGTGGAGTCGCCGGGAATAGCTCCGCTCAACCCTTGAAATCCATACCTGCAAATGCCATTCGCCGTCTTTTGCAAAGACAGCCGCCTGTAAAGGAAAAAATCCATTCAAGCGAACTTGATGGATTTTTTTTTCGTCCGCCAACAAGTGGCCAGTGTTGTGGAGTCGCCGGGAATCGAACCCGGGTCCAAACAAGCAACTAAAGAGCTTTCTACACGCTTATTCCCTGTTTGGGTTTTCGACGTTGGGCTAGGACAGGAACAACCACCCAATGCTTAGCTTCTTTAATTTTCGTCACCGCTTAAAAGCATTACGGTGCTTAGGTTCCAATTTACGATTTACCTGAACCGACCGCCTGGACCCAGGGCTTTCGAGGTAAATCCTGCTTTCCTACCTTGTAGGACGAGGCCAATCTTACTAAACTTCAGATTATGCAGCAAGAGCGTAGTTTCCTTCGCCGTTTAAAAGTTTGAGACAGGTATTTACGAGATTTGTCCCCGTTCTCGACGTGCTTACTCATCAATTCGACTTGCTGTCAAAACCAGTCGACCCCAGTTGTCAATATTGAAATTCCAAATTCCAATAGAGCGTGCAAATATAGTATGAAAAAAGTGTTTTGGTTGTTAATCCCAATATAAAGTTTTGGGGCGTGCCGGCAGAAGTAAATTTAATGGGAATAGGAACACTTTGCCTGCCGTCGCGCTTTCCGTTACAATCTTTTTAGCAACTTCATATCCAATTACTCGTTATATCAGCACTCTTGTCATTCCGACGATAGGAGGAATCTCAACAAGCTAAAAAGGATTTCCACTGTAATCGCTCACGCAAAGCATCAGTTTCCATATCCACAATCCTGTAGTCTTGCAGCTCAGCGGTCTTGCTTCTTTCAGCGCCAGCGGTCTTTCAGTCCAGCGGTCTAAAATCTACTCCTCATCCCCAAACCTAAACGGATAATCCCCAAACAAAGGCGCCAGCTTCCTCACCGCATACGTATTGCGCGTAAACTTATTAGACAGCGCAATGATGGTCACGTTCTCCTTAACCAATGAAATGTAAGAAGATGTATTGCCGTGCCACCAACCGTTGTGGAAATAAAATTTCTGTCCCGTAGACCACTCGATCATCCTGATGCCCAGGCCATAGTTCTTCTCGCCCTTGTGTTCGTTGCTGTAACCCACATAAATCTGGTTGCGCAATTTGGGTTTGAGGAACGTTTGTGCCTTGCGCGCCATGTCAAATTTGAGCAGGTCGCGTGGGGTAGAGTAGATGTTCTTGTCGCCATACACGGCATCGAGGTAATCCCAAGCCAGTCGTACATTGTTGCCTTTGTACGAGGGTACCGCCGTTGGTAGATCCTTATCGTATTCAAATACGTAAGTGTGGTCCATGCCGAGCGGCTTGAAGATCATCTCGCGCATTGCTTCAGGGAATTTCATTCCGGTGATTTTTTCAACAATCAGCGCGAGCATCGCGTAATTGGTATTGCAGTAGGCGAAATGCGTATCGGTTGGGTACTCCAATTTGATGTCTTTTTCGGCAAACAAATTCAGGATGTCCTGGTTGGTCAGCGTGACGTGGCGGTCCCAAACGCCTTTGTCTTCGGTGAAATAGGCGTAATTGCGCAATCCGCTGCGGTGGCTCAGCAAATGGCGAACGGTGATTTCGGGATAGGGGAAATTGTCGAGAATCGTATTGACTTTCTGGTCCAGGTCGATTTTTTTCTTGTTGACCAGCAACAGCACCGCCGAAGCTGTAATCACCTTACTCACCGACGCAATATGCAATGGTACATCGGCTGCGACCGCAGTATTGTTTTCCCGGTTGGCTATGCCTTGGTAACGCTCAAATATAATCTGGCCGTTCTTGGCCACGAGCATGCTCAGGTTGCTGTTCTCAGAGCCAAAATGCCTTTCCCTGAATTGCTCGATCTGTGCCTTTTTGGTTGCTGCAAAAACCGGATTGAGTTGAGGGTAGCGTACCTTAGAGGGTTGCATCACCGGATAAGGTCCTTCTGGTGTAGCGGCAGCGCCAATTTCTTCAGACTTGTCCTGTTTGGAGCAACCCAAAAAAACAACAGAAAAAAGCAGCGCGACAATATAGTGGTATTTCATCGAGGTCATTTTGCGAATCTTTGAAAGCAAATATAATTAAACAAGCAAACGGGAAAACCACGTATTTATTAACGATTATACAAACTTTATTAACCATGCTTGCCAAATTATTGGTTTACAGCCGCTAAACGCTAATTTTTTTTTTATGCTAAATGTTTTTGAAAACGTTATCGTAAGGTGTACATTTGGCAGCGAAAAAATAAAAATTGCAACCCCAAAATAAAATGAAATTCGGCATCATCAAAGAAAGAAAGAACCCGCCCGACCGCAGGGTGGTTTTCACACCCACAGCACTCCAACGCCTCCAGAAAGAACATCCAGAAGCGATTATCAAGGTAGAAAGCTCAGACATCCGTTTTTTTAAGGATGAGGAATACCGTGACTTGGGCATTGAAGTGGTCAATGATGTATCCGATTGTGACGTGCTTTTCGGTGTCAAGGAAGTTCCCGTTGACGCTTTGATACCCAATAAGAAGTATTTCTTTTTCTCGCACACGATTAAGAAACAGCCGCACAACCAAAAGCTGCTTCGCGCCCTTCTTGATAAGAAAATAGATTTGTACGACCACGAAACCATAGTAGACAAAAACTACAAACGATTGATTGGTTTTGGCCGTTACGCCGGAATTGTTGGTGCCTACAACGGTATGCGCGCCTTCGGTGTCAAGTTCGAGCTGTTCACATTGCCCAAGGCAGAAACTTTGTCGGGCAAAGACGAACTCATCACACGTCTCAAAAGGCAAACCTTGCCACCCATCAAAATCGTACTCACAGGGCACGGTAAAGTGGGCATGGGCGCCAAGGAAATCCTAGACGGTATGAAAATAAAGGAAGTTTCTATTGAGAATTACCTCACCAAAAACTATTCAGAACCAGTATATACCCAAATCGACGTACTGGATTACAACAAACGCATAGACGGCAAACCATCGAGCAAACAAGATTTCTACGAGAATCCAACCCAGTACACCTCAGATTTTGGCCGTTTTACCAAAGCGTCCGACATTTTCATGGCCGGCCATTTCTATGGTAACGACGCGCCAGTGATCCTCACGCGTGAAATGCTTCTGGCACCAGACAACAAAATCAAAGTCGTGGCCGATATCTCCTGCGATGTAGATGGCCCGATTGCCTGTACCATAAAAGCCTCTACCATCGCCGACCCATTTTTTGGCTACCTGGCTATAGAAGACAAAGAAGTTCCTTATTCACATCCAGCCGCGATAGTGGTGATGTCGGTAGATAATTTACCTTGTGAATTACCACGTGACGCGAGCGAAGGTTTCGGCGAAATGTTCATGGAGCACGTGATTCCCTCGTTTTTCAACGGCGACAAAGACGGCATCCTGGCGCGCGCCAAGGTTACAGAAAATGGTGAATTGACCCAGCGGTTTAAGTATTTGCAGGAATATGCAGATGCTAAAGTTGAAGTGCTTCCTTAATGGAAGCATTTTTTTTGGGCGTTGCCGCAATGGAAATTTTTCTTCGATTGATGTTGTTTGTGCGGCCGGGCTTTCCGCTGCAATCTTTTGAAAAATGGATTCCCTGCGCTTACGCTTCGGGCTATCCTTTTTCAAAAGGATTTCCGCTGTAATCCCTAACGCGTCGCTGCCGCGAGG
>Ga0075158_10000460_pt1 | contig 33638 bp, 25 predicted proteins | sample JI91814BDNA_FD_70968 | JGI IMG/M metagenome (GOLD analysis project Ga0075158, IMG submission 70968) | Wastewater effluent complex algal communities from Wisconsin, to seasonally profile nutrient transformation and Carbon sequestration -... | ecosystem: Engineered > WWTP > Effluent > Algae... | reverse complement strand
AGCAGGGCCGGGTTCGGCTGTGCTGGGAGTGGTGGTCTCGTCTATCGGGTCGGGCAGCGCCGCCGGTGGTGTTTCCACCAGTTGTGGACGCTGTGCCGCGGGCTTGCCAGCCGCGGGCATGTCGCTGGCACCGTCGCCGCCGGGCAGGGGCTCCGGCAGCGGCTGCATTCCGCTTAATGCCTTGTCCGCAGCGGTCGGCTCGGCCTTGAAGAAGCCCTGGTCGCGGCCACGCCACCACACGATCACGAACAGCAGCAGGCCAATGCCGAATGCAATGCCGGCGATGCGCAACACGCGTCGCGGCAGGCGGAAGACGAGTTCGGAATCTTGGTGTTCGCTGGCAGGCATGGCAGGTCCCAATCAATTCGGTCCAATTTTGGCACAGCCGGCGTTAACCGGGCTTTGAACTTGCGTGCAATTCGCACGTTGGGAGCGGCTGGCATCAGGAACGGCAGGTCCAGCATGCGCGGGCTGGTAGAGTACGCGTGCATCTTCCATGCGATACACGCACGGCCTCCTTGCCCATCGAGGCCAGCGTTGGCTGACTTGAACCCTTTGCACCCAAGCCCAGGACATTGCCCGTGAACGAACGCTTCCAGTCGCTGGTGTATGGCACGGTGTTCGCGATTGCCGTGGGCTGGCTCCTGTTCATCGCCCGCGACATCCTGGTGCCGGTGGTTTTCAGCGTGCTGGTGATCTACGTGATCCTGGGCTTGGCGCGATTGCTCGCAAGGATCCCGGTCATGGGCAGCACGCAACCGACCAAGCTGCATTACGCCGTGTCGATCCTGCTGATCGTGCTGGCCCTTTTCGCGGGTGCGTCATTGCTGCTGTCACAGATGGTGCGCGTGGCCGAGTTGGCGCCGCAATACCTGGCATCGCTGCTGACCACCATCCAGCGCGGTGCCGTGGCGCTCGGTATTGAATCCGAGCCCAGCTGGACCAGCCTGCGCGCCGAATTCCTCAAACACATCAGCCTCACCGGCATCGCCGGCGGCACCATGACCCTGGTGCTCTCCTTGCTCGGCAGCCTGATCGTGGTGTCGCTGTACGTTGCCTTCCTGCTCCTGGAGCAGAAGGTCATGCCGGCGAAACTGGCCGCCATCGGGCGCGAAACCGGCGGTGGCGAACAACTGCAGAAGATCATCACCCACGTCAATGCCCGCATCGGTACCTACCTGGCGATGAAGACGCTGATCAGCCTGCTGACCGCCGTCGTCAGCTACGTGATCATGCGGCTGTTCGGCCTGGAGTTCGCCGCGTTCTGGGCGGTGCTGATCTTCTTCCTGAATTTCATTCCCTACGTGGGTTCATGGCTCAGCGTGCTGATCCCCTCGCTGTTCGCGCTGCTGCAGTTCGGCAGCGAATTGCACCTGGTGTTGGGCATCATCGCCGTGCTGTCGGTGGCGCAGTTCTTCCTCGGGAATTTCCTCGACCCGTACCTGATGGCGAATTCGCTCAACCTCAGCGGCTTCGCGATCCTGATCAGCCTGGCGGCCTGGGCCGCGCTATGGGGCATACCGGGTGCATTCCTGGCCGTGCCCATCACCGCCTGCATCACCATGGTGCTGGCGGAATTCAAGGGCACCCGGCCCATCGCCATCCTGATGTCACGCAACGGAACCGTGGGCGACGACGCCTGATCCGGGCCGCGATGTGTCGTCCACAGTCCGTCCTGCGCAGCAAGCCCCGGCATAAAAGGCGATAATTGCGCCCCACGTTTTTTTGCTGCCCGACGACCCATGCTCGATCCCACCCTGCTGCGCGCCAACCCCGCCGAACTCGCCCAACGCCTGCTGGCCACCCGTGGCCACGTGCTCGACGTAGCCGCGCTGGAATCGCTGGAGTCCGCGCGCAAGCAGCTGCAGACCCGCACCCAGGAACTGCAGAACCTGCGCAACACCCGTTCCAAGGCCATCGGCCAGGCCAAGGCGAAGGGCGAGGATGTGGCTGCCCTGATGGTGGAAGTCGCGGGCTTCGGCGAGGAGTTGAAGGCGTCGGAAGTGGAGCTGGAGCGCATCCGCGCCGAGATCGAAGCCATCGCACTGGGCCTGCCCAATCTTCCGCACGCCAGCGTGCCGCCGGGCAGCGACGAAACCGGCAATGTCGAACAGCACCGCTGGGGCACGCCACGCGATTTCGATTTCGAGGTGAAAGACCATGTCGAGCTGGGCGTTCGCCACGGCTGGCTGGATGGCGACGCCGGCGCGAAATTGTCGGGCGCGCGTTTCACCGTGCTGCGCGGGCAACTGGCGCGGCTGCACCGGGCGCTGGCGCAATTCATGCTCGACTTGCACAGCAACGAACACGGCTATGAAGAAACCAATGTCCCGCTGATCGTCAACGAAGACTCGATGCGCGGCACTGGCCAGCTACCGAAATTCGAGGAGGATCTTTTCTCTACCCTGGTCGGCGAGAGCAAGCGCTACCTGATCCCGACCTCGGAAGTCCCGCTGACCAATATCGTGCGTGACGAAATCCTCGAGGACGGCGCGTTGCCGCTGCGCATGACCGCGCACTCCATGTGCTTCCGCGCCGAAGCCGGCAGCCACGGCCGCGACACGCGCGGCATGATCCGCCAGCACCAGTTCGAGAAGGTGGAGATGGTATCGATCGCGCGTCCGTCCGAGAGCTACGACGAACACGAGCGCATGACCCGTTGCGCGGAAGTTGTGCTGGAAAAACTCGGCCTGCCGTACAAGCGCATGCTGCTGTGCACCGGCGACATGGGTTTCTCCGCCACCAAGACTTATGACCTGGAAGTCTGGCTGCCGTCGCAAGGCACCTACCGCGAGATTTCCTCGTGCTCCAACTGCGAGGACTTCCAGGCCCGTCGCATGCAGGCGCGTTGGCGCAATCCCGCCACCGGCAAGCCGGAACCCGTGCATACGCTCAACGGTTCGGGTGTTGCCGTCGGCCGCTGCATGATCGCGGTGATGGAGAACTACCAGAACGCGGATGGGTCGATCACGATTCCCGAGGTGTTGCGGACGTATATGGGTGGGGTTGAAACAATCTCGTAGTCATTCAAGGTTCTGAATCAGGTCGGTGCCGCAATAAATAGCGACGTCATCCCAGCGAACGCTGGGATCCATCTTGATCTTCCTGGGTGGATCGAACGTCACTAGCCAAAGTCAAAATGGGTCCCAGCTTGCGCTGGGATGACGCCCCGTATTTTCATTACTGCGAGAAAACGTCGTCCCTCAAGCCGCAAGCCGCACTGGCTCCGGAATCGAAGCCAGCGCACCGGCAATCGCATCGCTGCGATGTTGCGGCGAATACGCCACGCCTTCCGCACGCACGAACTCCACGTCGTTGATGCCCAGGAACGCGAACACCTGGCGCAGGTAGGCTTCCTGGAAATCGGTGGGCGAATTGGTGTGGATGCCGCCGCGACCGCTGGCGATGATCACTTTCTTGCCGCCGGCCATGCCTTGCGGGCCGTTTTCGGTATAGCGGAACGTCTTGCCGGCGACGGCCACGCGATCAATCCAGGCCTTCAGCGTGGACGGAATGCTGAAGTTGTACATCGGCGCGCCGATCACCAGCACGTCGGCGGCCAGGAACTGTTCCATCGTGCGCGCTGCATCAGCGGTCTCGGCTGGATCGGACTGGGCCAGCGAGTTCCCGGTCAGATGGGGCAGGGGGTTGGCGTCCAGGTCGCGGTACTCGACCTGCATCTGCGGCAGTTGGTCCTGCCAACGGGCTACGATGGCGGCGGTAAGCTCGCGCGTCACCGAGCCGGTGCCCAAGGCGCTGGAGTCAAGGTGGAGAAGTTTCATGGCGGTATCCCTTGCGGTAAGCGGCCAGGGCCGCGTTGGGTGCCACGATAGATTGTTGCCTGTATGGAATAAATCTGGTTTAATATCACTAATTGTTCTGGATATGGAATTATTGCCATGCAGGATCTGAATGACCTTTTTTACTTCGCCATGGTCGTGGACCACGGCGGTTTCGCTGCGGCAGAGCGCGCGTTGGGGATTCCCAAATCGCGCCTGAGCCGGCGCATCAGCCAGTTGGAAACCGACATGGGCGTGCGCCTGCTGCAGCGTTCGACGCGCCGCTTCGCGGTGACCGACGTCGGCATGAGCGTGCATCGCCATGCGCAGACCATGTTGGCCGAGGCACAAGCCGCGCGCGAAGTGGTGGATCGCCTCAGTGCCGAGCCGCGCGGCGTGGTGCGCGTGAGCGTGCCGGTGGAAATCGCGCAGACCCAGTTGCCGAAGATCCTGCCCCTGTTCCTGGACCAGTACCCCAAGGTGCGCCTGCAACTGCACGTCAACAACCGGCGCGTGGACATCATCAACGAAGGCTACGACGTGGCCCTGCGCGTGCGGGCCAAGCTGGACGACGACGGCAGCCTGGTCATGCGCAGCTTCGGCCATATCCAGCAGTTGATGGTCGCCAGCCCCAAGTACCTGCAACGTGCGGGTCGCCCGCGTGATCCGGAGGAACTGGCGCAGCACGTGACCCTCAGCACCAGCGAAGACGAAGCGCGCCAGCGTTGGGAACTGCACGGCCCCGATGGCGAAGTGCGGCGCGTGGACATCCAGCCACGCCTGTCAGGCTTCGATTTCCCGCTGCTGCAATCGATGGCGCGCGACGGCTTCGGCATCACCCTGTTGCCTGAAACAGTGTGCGCGGACCTGGTGCGAACCGGCGAGCTGGAAGTGGTGCTGCCGGAGTGGTCCTTGCCGCAGGGCATCTGCCATGCCGTGTTCGCCTCGCGTCGCGGCATGTTGCCGGCGGTGCGCGTGTTCATCGATTTCCTGGCCGAACACCTGCCCAAGCAGATCGAGTCCTCGCGGCTTGATTGTGGCGGCAACTGCGACAAGCCAGGCGAGGGCGGCAAGGACGTGCCTGCGGCCAAGGCCAGGAAAGCCTCGTAAGCAAAACGCGATGCTTCATGCGAAAATGCGCCGCGGCCTGCAATGGGCCGGCGTCATGCAACAACGGAGAGATGGCCGAGTGGTTTAAGGCAGCAGTCTTGAAAACTGCCGTAGGTGTGAGCCTACCGTGGGTTCGAATCCCACTCTCTCCGCCATGATGTGTTGGGTTGGGTAAGCATGCAGGCGGATTTTTCGCCATCCGATACTTCTTGAAGGCGGTGGATGATGGCGATGTCGAAGCGGAAAATCCTCGGGACGATCCTTGCAGTAGTGGTTGCGCTGGGCCTTGGCGTGTTTGCGCTGGCCAGTTGGCGCGCCTCGCAATTCCAGCGTGTCGAAGTACTCGAAACCCTGAAAGGCCAGGTCATCGAACTCGAGGCCATCCAGCAGCAGTTGGAGCAGCGCCGCGTGCCTGAAGACTGGAAGGTCGGCGCTTTTATTTCCACGGTTACGCTCAACAAGGCACTGGATACCTTGGAAGGCTCGCAAGTGAAACTGGCGGACTTCCCCGGTGCGACGTTCGAGGTGCTGGAACTGGACGCCAGCCCCCGTTCCGGTTCCACCCGCGTCGGTGTGACCTTGCGCGCCTCCAGCGATGATCGCCCGAACCTGGGCGTGGAGATCACCGGTTCGGCGCTGCTGCTGTTGCGCGGCGTGCAGCACGACGCGGATGGCATGGACACCGCCACGTTCTCGCTGTCCATGCTGGAGATCGCACCGGCCTTGAGCTGGCGCAATTTCACCCTGCGTGGCTCGCGCTTCGCCAACCGGATCGTGTCCTCGCGTGCGACCGAACAAGTGGCGCAAGGCTTGAGTTTCAGCCTGCCGATGCGCGTGCCGGCGGTCATTCCCTTGCAGTTGGACAATGTGGCCACGATTACCGCGGGCCAGTCTTCGTACGACCTGCACCTGAACCTGCCACCTTCCACCATCGATGCCTCGTTCGTACTGGCTGCGCCTATTTCCACGCGCCAGGGCGTGTGGATCATGGGTGGCGACAGGCCCGCGCTGACGCTGCCGACTGCAGACAGCCTGCCCAATGACCGTGGCGAATTGCGCAAGCGCGTCGCATCGCTTGAACAGGTCATCGAAGGCCGACTGTCCAAGGCGCGTGATCCGGCGGCGGACACAGCGCTGTGGATCAGCCGTGAGTACGGCGCTTCCGTGTTCCAGGCGTTCAACGGGCTGACGGAAGAACAGCGTCGCATTTCGATCAAGCTCGAGAATCCGAGCGGTTACCTGATGGAGCGCACGTTCAAGGTGTTGGGCGCGGAAGGTGGCTTCAACAGCAAGCTCACCGCAGGCGAAGGCGCCCTGCAGGTGGGGCAGGTCACGACGCGTTGGGTGGCGAATGAAGGCGTGCACGCCAGCATTCCGCTGCAGGCCAGCGCGACCGCACAAGTGGATTCGTCCGTGCATCCGCCGCGTATTTTCGGCGGCAGCCGGCAGGTCAACGCCGCGCTGGCAGGTGTCGCGACGGAAACCATCGACGTCGCGCTGGGTTTGCGCGCCATCACCCATGGCGGGCAGCAGGCGTTGATGATGGGGCCGGTGGTGGGATGCGATGAAATCAACCTGACCCTGGAAACGGCGACCGAGCCGCGACTGGGCATCCGGCAGTCGCTGCCGCTGACGGATATCCCCGTGGATGGCGTGGTGCTGCTGGATACCGTGCCGCGTGAAGTGCCGCGCGCGGTTTCCTCTGCCAACAGCCGGCTCAGCTTCGTCGGCGAGCCTGCGTGGATAAGCGCGGGTTGGACGAATCCCCGCGTTGAAGTAGGCGACAACGGCTACATGGTCCGTGCGGAATTCAACACCACCGTGCTTGCGAAGCCGACGGCGACAGCGCTTGGCAAGCCCGCATTGGCCGCAGGTTTCAAGCAGGCCTGGGCGGAACAGACCCGGCCGACGTGCGCGGCACGCAAGCCGGCCGTGGTGTTGTTCAACGGCTATGACGTGGTGGAGACGGACGACATCGCCAACATGGCGCGGATGATCATGGGTGGCGGCAACCGCCCCAGCCGCTTGCCGCCGCGGCCGCCGCGCTAGGCAGCAGGCGCTTGCGATGCCACGGGTGCCATGCCCCGTGCGCAAAGCGCTAGGTGGAGTGACGCGATCAGCGTCCGTATTTGTCGATCATCGTCTGGAACTTGGCCTCGTCGATCCCTGACGCCATGTCGTTGATGGCTTTTTCGACGTCGGGGTGGCCCATCAGCCCCTGCATTGCCACGCTGCCCAAGGCTTCGAATGCCTTGGAAAGTGACTCGGTGCCCTCGTATTTCATCGTCTCGAGGGTTTCACGGCCGCAGGTGTCGGTCAGCAGTTTCTCGAACACCACGGTTGCCCCGGCCGTGATCGCCTTGCGTTTGGGTGCCGGAACCGTGGCGAGTTCGCTGGTCAACGGGTGCGCGGACATCGCCGTGAACATCCATTGGACCAGCAGGTTGCGATCGTCCTGGGTGGTCGATTGGATCAGGCATTGGGCAAGTCGATCCTGGTGCTCGCCCGCGCTGGCCTGGGCGCTGGACAGGCCAAGGAAGATCAATGCCGCGTGTTTGTAGTGGTAAGCCATGAGTGTCGTACTTGCGTCGTCCCGTGGATCAGCGTGCGTCCAGCGCATCCCATTCGTGCAAGCCTGCGACCAGCGTTTGCACCGCGCGCGGCACGTTGCTCGCATCCAGTTCGTCGCTGGTGTCGCGCGCGCTGTGGATCACCTGCATCACCTTGGGTACCGACGCGGGCTTCTGGCCGCCGAAGACTGCGAGGATCGGTTCGATCTCGTCACTACCCACCAATGAGAACGACACCGCCGGCCAGCCTTCCGCCAGGAAGGCGAGGTGGTCGGTGGGCGGATATTTGTCGCCTGCACTGAAGCCAAGCGCCGCAGCCTTGCTCTGCGCAGCCATGATCTTCGCCAGCGGCGCATCGGCCTGCGGCGTCATCATCCACAAGGTATCGCCCCAGCCGAAGACATCGAAATTGACGTACAACGTGGGCTTCTCGCGGCCGGCGGTGGCCACCCACGCCTTGGAGCCGAGCAGGCCGGCTTCCTCCAGGTCCCAGAACGCAAGCTGCACGCGATGGTTCTGCAGCGGCTTCGCATGCAGCGCTTGCGCCAGTGCCAGCACCGTGGCCGAACCCGAGGCGTTGTCAGTTGCACCGCGACCGACTTTCACGCGGTCGTAGTGGGCGCCAATCAGCAGCAGGGGTGCATCGGCCTTGCCGCCGAGGTCCGCGATCAGGTTGTTGCCGGTCTTGCCATCGAGGGTGAAGGCTTCGCTGCGCCATGGAATACCCAACGCATCCAGTTGCCGGGTGATGGCGGCGGCGCGTGCGCTCGTATCGTCGCCCGCGCTGATCGCGCCGACCTGTTGTTTCCAGGCGTCGCCTGCGGCATTGGCCGCATCGGCATGGGCGCAGGTGGGGGCTAGCAACAGCCCAGTCGAAAACATGGCCATGAAGGACAGCGTGCGCAGGTTGCTCATCGTGGACTCCGGGAATTTGACAGCAAGTATGGCATTGATGCGCTTGCTGGCAATTCTGGCGAGGCATGTGTGCTTGAATGTGACTTGCTACGCGCAGGTAGCCGGGGATAGTCTCGGTGCTACCACCGCGAAAGGGGCACAGGGATGACGATTCGCGTATATCTGATCGATGACCATGCCCTGGTGCGTACCGGCATGAAGATGATCCTCGCCAGCGAGATGGACATCGAGGTGGTGGGCGATGCCGACAACGGCGAGGACGCGCTTCCACAGATCCGGAAGTTGAAACCCGACGTGGTCTTGTGTGACCTGCACCTGCCGGGATTGAGTGGACTCGAGATTACCGAGCGCATCACCCGCAGCGAGCTGGAAGCGCGGGTCATCATCGTATCGGTGCTGGAAGACGGCCCCTTGCCCAAGCGCTTGCTGGAAGCCGGTGCATACGGCTACATCGGCAAGGCCGGTGATGCCGCTGAGCTCCTGCGCGCGGTGCGCGACGTGTCGCGCGGCAAGCGCTACCTGGGCAGCAACGTGGCGCAGAACCTGGCGCTGTCGAACGTGGGTGGCAATGAAGGCTCGCCTTTCGACGACCTGTCGCCGCGCGAACTGGAAGTGGCGATGCTGCTGGTGCAGGGCTTGCGCCAGGAAGATATCGCCAAGCGCCTCAGCTTGAGCGCGAAGACGGTGAACACGCACAAGACGCGGCTGTTCCAGAAGATCGGCGTGCAGGACAACATTGCGTTGGCCCGCTTGTGCGCGCAGTACGGGTTGCTGGATCCCGCGCGTTCGATCTGATCGAACGCGCAGGATCGCCTACAACCAGCGAGCGATGGTCAGGCGCTGTGGCCGTTGTCCTGCGGCTTGTCTTCGGTCGCTGCCAGCACTGGCAGTTCCTGCGCTTCTTCGTCCGCCATGGCCGGCGCGGCAGGCGTCGGCATGGGTTCGAACAGATGACGCGTGACCGATGACGGTGTGTCTGCATCCGCGGTGAAGAACAGAGAGCCGGTGTTGCCCACCGTTGGGCGAGGCGGGGCAGGGGTTGGCGCGACGGGTGCAGGTTCTACTTCGGTCGTTGCCTCGGCTGCGACGATTGCCTGTGCGACCGGGGCAGCCGCCGCAGCGACCGTTTCGGCCGGGGCAATGCTTTCCACGGCGAAGCTTTCGATGCTGTCGCTTTTCAGGATCTCTGGCGCAGGGGTTGCGGCCACGTCGGCGGGTACTTCGGCAGCAGCAACGACTGGCTGGACTTCCTGCACCACTACAGGCGCCGCCGCTACCTGCGGTTGCGCTTCGACGACACTCGCTTCGACCGTTTTCGCAGGTGCAACCATTGCGGGTGCAATGGACTCGGCCGCGGCGATGGGCTCCGGGGCCGACTCGACAGCCGTTGCTTCAACTATGCGAGGCGCTTCCGCTGCCACCGCTGCGACAGCAACGGCTGCAACGACCGGCACTACCGGACGAGCTGCCGTCGACGCAGGCACTTCATCGTCGAAATCGAATTCAGGCTGCGAACCGTTGGCGATGATGACCTGGGGCTGTTCTTCATCACCCAGGTCGTCGTTGCCGCCGGCTTCATTGCCGGAACCGGCCTCGTCACCTGCACCACGACGACGACGACGACCACCGCGACGTCCACGACGGCGACGGCCCGTGCCATCGCCGGTGTCGGCGGCGTCTTCATTACCGGCTTCAACGCCAGAGGCAGCGATCGCGTCCGGTACCGGCAGCGCTGTGGCGTCGCTTGCGACTGCAGCACTGTCCTTGGCAACGGGCGGAACCACCACGCTGGCGACTGCGGCGGCACTGGCAGGTGCAACGACCAGCTCGGCAGCTTCGGTCGCGTTCTGCGGCGCATTCGGCTTGGGCGCGTCATTGTTGCGTGGCGGACGCGGCTGGCGACCACCGTTCTGGCCAGCGTCGTTCTGCGCTTTCGGCTGGCGCGGCGGGTTCTGCTGCTGTTTCGGTTGTTGCTGCTTCGGCGACTGTTCGTTGCGCGGCTTTTGCGGCTGGCCGTCCTGGGCCTGCGCGTTCTGCGGCTTCGGGCCACGTTCGTCACGGCGTCCGCCACCGGCATTGTTGCCGCCACGGTTCTGGCCCTGCTGGCCACCACGGCTATCGCGACGCTGCTGGCCGTTGTGGTTGCGGTCGTTGCGCTGGCGCTGGTCCTGCTGGCGGGTCTGCTCGGCGAGCGTGGCACTGGATGCTTCGGCGGCATCGCCACCAAACAGGCGCTTGAACCAACCCACCACGCCACCGCTGGCCACCGCGGCGACAGGTGCGGCCTTGGCGAACGTGGGGGCAGGTGCGGGTTTGGCTACTTCTTCGCGTTCTTCGCGCAGCGGTGCCGGCTGCGAATGCTTCACATGGGTGACGGCAGGTGCAGCCGGTATGTTGAGCTGGGCCTTGGTCAAGGCATGCACCGGCAGCTTGCGCGGGGTGTTGCGCTGGTAGCTGGGCTTGGCGCTTTCCTCGCCGAGTTCGTTCTCGCGCACGCGCGTCACTTCGTAATGTGGCGTGTGCAGGGCTTCGTCGGCGACGATGATGATCGGCGCGTCGTGGCGCGTCTCGATCTCACGCAGTGCGCTGCGCTTTTCATTGAGCAGGAAGTTGGCGATGTCGACCGGGGCCTGCACCAGCACCTGCCCGGTGTTCTCCTTCATCGCATGCTCTTCGGCCACGCGGATGATGGACAGCGACAGCGATTCGATGCTGCGCATGCGGCCGTGGCCTTCGCACTGCGGGCACACGATCTGGCTGGATTCGCCCAGGCTCGGACGCAGGCGCTGGCGGCTCATTTCCATCAGGCCGAAGCGCGAGATGCGGCCGATCTGCACGCGGGCACGGTCGTATTTCAGTGCGTTCTGCAGGCGGTTTTCCACGTCACGCTGGTGCTTGCTGCTGGACATGTCGATGAAGTCGATGACCACCAGGCCGCCCAGGTCGCGCAGGCGCAACTGGCGTGCCACTTCGTCGGCCGCTTCCAGGTTGGTCTGGAACGCGGTGTCCTCGATGTCGCTGCCCTTGGTGGAGCGCGAGGAGTTGACGTCGATCGCGGTCAGCGCTTCGGTCTGGTCGACCACGATGGAGCCGCCCGACGGCAGGCGTACGTTGCGCTCGTAGGCGCCTTCGATCTGCGATTCGATCTGGAAGCGGTTGAACAGCGGGATATCGTCGGTGTAGTGCTTCAGCTTGCGCAGGTTCTGCGGCATCACCTGTTCCATGAACTCCTTCGCCGTGGCGTAGAGTTCTTCGGTATCCACCAGGATCTCGCTGACGTCCGAACGCAGGTAGTCACGCAGGGCACGCACGATCAGGCGCGACTCCTGGTAGATCAGGAACGGGGCCGGCTTGCTGAGCGCGGCTTCGGCGACGGAGCGCCAGACCTGCAGCAGGTAATCCAGGTCCCATTGCAGTTCTTCCGCGTCGCGGCCTACGCCGGCGGTGCGGATGATGACGCCCATGTCTTCGGGAATGGCCAGCGAGTCCATGGCCTTCTTCAACTCGGCGCGGTCATCGCCCTCGATCCGGCGCGACACGCCACCGGCGGTCGGCGAGTTGGGCATCAGCACCATGTAGCGGCCGGCCAGCGAGATGAACGTGGTCAGAGCGGCGCCCTTGTTGCCGCGTTCGTCCTTGTCCACCTGGACCACGACTTCCTGGCCTTCGCGCAGCAGTTCCTTCAGGCCGGCCTTGTTGTGGTCGACGCCTGCCTGGAAATAGTCGCGGGAGATTTCCTTCAGCGGCAGGAAGCCATGGCGCTCGCCGCCGTATTCGACGAAGGCCGCTTCCAGTGAAGGCTCGAGCCGCGTGATCCGGCCCTTGTAGATGTTGGATTTTTTCTGTTCTTTGGACGGTTGTTCGATATCGATGTCGTACAGGGTTTGTCCGTCAACGATGGCGACGCGCAGTTCTTCTGCCTGCGTCGCATTGATCAGCATGCGTTTCATGGTTGCGTTCCTCGCGCGCTGCTACCGCGCGGAACACCGTGGGTTTCGCAATCTGGATACTGCTCACCGCCCCTCGCGCAGGCGCGATCGGGCAGGGGTTGGTTTCCAGCGCTGCAACACCACGGCAGGCCGCGGGAGCGCTTTGGTTCATTTAACAAATATGTTTCGGGCCGGCGGCTGCTTGAGCAAGCTCTCGCGCCGCACGGGACATGTTCAGCTCCGACGTCTGACGCACCGGGCGATGGCCGGATTCGCCGACTAGCCGCGGTAACATTCATTGCCCCGAGGGCAATGGCTACGCACTTTGCCGGAATCGTGGGAAGCTGGGCTTCTGGCCCGCAACTTCATGAAGAAGTTGCACAACTTCCTGCGAAATCAAACCCTTATATCGCCCGCCGAGTGTAACAGATAAACCCCGATGACCGAACAGCCCCCCGCCAACACGCCCCAAGGGGCGGCCAAGACCGCCGTACGCACAGTAAAAGTGCCCGAAGACCGCGACGGGCAAAGGCTGGACAACTTCCTGCTCGGCCAGCTGAAGGGGGCTCCCCGCAGCCTGGTCTACAAGCTGGTGCGCAGCGGCCAGGTCCGGGTCAACGGCGGTCGGGCCAAGGCGGACCGCAAGCTGGGGCAGGGTGACGAGGTGCGGATTCCGCCAGTGAGTCTCAATGATCCGGAAGACAAGGCGCCACCGCCGAGCGGGTTCCTGGCGCGCATGGAGGCGGCGATCGTGTTCGAGGACGCGCGCCTGCTGGTGCTGGACAAACCGACCGGCGTGGCCAGCCACGGCGGCAGCGGCATCAGCCACGGGGCCATCGAAACCATGCGCGTGCTGCGCCCGCACCAGAACCTGGAGCTGGTGCACCGGCTGGATCGCGACACCTCAGGCCTGCTGATCATGGCCAAGAAGCGCTCGGCGCTGACCGAACTGCAGGCGCTGATGCGCGAAGAGGGCGGTACCGGCATTCGCAAGCGTTACCTGACCCTGCTGGTGGGCCGCATGCCGGATGGCACCATGAGTGTCGATGCGCCCCTGCATGTTGGCCTGCGCCAGGGCGGCGAGCGGCACGTGCAGGTGAACCCGATCGGCAAAGAATCGCTCAGCCATTTCAGCGTGCTGGAGCGGCGCGGCGGTCATTCCTATTGCGAGGTGCGCATCGAAACCGGCCGCACCCACCAGATCCGCGTGCATGCGCAGCACATCGGCCATCCGGTCGCGGGCGACGACAAGTATGGCGACGAGGCCACCAACAAGCGCCTGCGCGAACAGTCCGGGCTGAAGCGGCTGTTCCTGCATGCTGCGTCATTGGAGTTCGCGCTGGATGGCGGCAAGGCGCCGTATCTGTTGAATGCGCCGCTGGCGGAAGATCTGGCGGCGGCATTGGAGCGCTTGGGCTGAGGTCCTCACGCACTCCACCAAGCCTTGCATACCGGGCGCGATGTGGTGCGCTAGGTGATATGTGAATACATAAATCCGTTCGTGGTGAGCTTGTCGAACCACGCTCTTGCATTAGACCTGCAGATCACCTCAGCTGGGGTTTTTCGCGAACAGCGTGGTTCGACAGGCTCACCACGAACGGAATTTTAAAAGATTCACCACGAACGGGAATCTAGAAAAGCTCCCCACGAACGTGATTCAAGGATTCAAAGCATGCGTGTTCGGGTTGTCCAGAGCTTTCCTAGTCCAGCTTGAAGCAGTCAGCGGGGCGCTCGACCGGCGGTTTGAAATTCACTGGCACCTTGATCGACATCGGTACAGGCTGGCCCCGGCGGGTGGCCGCCTGGAATTGCCAACTGGGCACGCGTTCAAGCGCCGCCTTGTCCAGCGCGGCGTTGCCACTGCTCTGCGCCAGCACTATTTCGGTCGGCTTGCCTTCCACGCCTACGGTGACCGTCAGCACGGCCGTGCCGCCGACGCCTGCGCACGCCACTTCAAAGGGGTAATCCGGCGGTGGTGTCTGCGTGGCCATGACCTGCGTGGAGGGAATGAAGGGTTCGGCAGGAGCGTCGGCCTTGCCGCATGCGCCGAGCAGGGCGGGCACCAGTGCCGCAAGAGCGACCGTGAGGAAGGTGCGGGAAGTGGCATGTACGCCAACCCGCTCGAAAAAATTAATGCGGCTCATGGGGTCACCAGCGCGTCGGCCTTGGCGGCACAGATGAAATCATTTTCGCTCAAGCCACCGACGTCGTGGGTGGAATAACGCACCACGGCCCGGTCGTAGTGCACGCCCAGGTCGGGATGGTGGTCTTCTTCGTGGGCAACGTAGGCCAGTGCATTCACGAAGGCCATGGTCTGGTAGTAGTTGTCGAACTTGAAGGTCTTGCTGATCGCGCGGCCTTCTTCCACCAGCGCCCAACCAGAGACCTGCACGACCAGTTCGGCCACGCGCGCCTGGGTGAGTTTGTGTTCGCTGCCCTTGAGCGGCAGGCAGTGGGCGCGGACCAGGGGGATGAGGTCGGACATGGCGGTTTCCTTCGATTCGTTACTCGCTGAACGTACCACGCACGCAATGACGGGTTCGGCTGGGCGGCTTTGATGTGAGATGGCTAGAATAGACCCATGATCCATATCTCCGACAGCGCCCAGGGCCACTTCCGCAAATTGATCGAACGGGAGGCCATCCCCGGGATGGGCGTGCGCCTGAGCGCCGTGGAGGCCGGCACCACGCGTGCGGATGCGCGCCTGGAGTTCTGCGAGCCCCGCGACTTGGTCGGTGACGAATGGGCCGTGGATTGCGAAGGCTTCACCCTGTACGTGGACGCCAGCAGCGTGGCCTGGCTGGATGGCGCGGAAATCGATTACGTCACCCAGGGCGCGGGCAGCCAGCTCAACATCAAGGCACCCAAGATCAAGGGCCAGGCACCGGCGGAATCCGCGTCGCTGGTCGAACGCGTGCGCTGGGTGGTGGAGAACGAGGTCAATCCGCAGCTCGCCCAGCACAAGGGCCGGGTATCAGTGGAGCAGGTCAACGCCGACGGATTGGTGCTGTTGCGCTTCGGCGGTGGCTGCAACGGCTGCGGCATGGCCGACGTGACCTTGAAGCAGGGCATCGAGAAGACCTTGATGGCACGCGTGCCGGGCGTCACCGCCGTACGCGACGTGACGGATCACGCGACCGGCGATGCACCGTACATCCCGCGCGAAAGCGCGGCCTGACTCCGCCGCCCGGTGACGCGCGCCGCCGAAATAATCGCAGCGCTGCTGGAGGGCAAGCCTGCCCCTGTTGTTGAACGACACACGGGCATGCCGTATGGCTGGGGCCTGTGGCTGCGGGCATTGAAAGAACGACTCGGCAGCGTCAGCCGCGACAACGCCGACCACATGGTCGCGTTGTTCGCGCAGCGCCCGCAGGCGACGGCTGCCCCGCGTAGTCCTGCGCTCAACCGCTGGCAATCGTTCCGCGCCTTGTTCTACCAGGACTTGGAGCCGCCGCTGCGCGAAGAGCGCGGCCTGCGCTGGTTTGCCGGCGCGACCAGCGTGTTGATGCATGTACTGTTCGCGCTCTTGCTCGTGCTGCTGGCGGTGGTTGGCCTGCCGCCGCCGCCACCGGCCGCGGAGGACAGTCGCGTGGCGGTGGAGTTCATCGGCGAAGGCACGCCGGAAGAATCCGGCGGTGGACCACCGGCCGAACAGGCGGAGTCGGCACAGGCGGCAGCGCCTGCGGCGGCTCAATCGGCGGCGGCAGCACCGTCGAGCACTTCACCATCTGCAGCGGAAGCACCCGCGGTTCCGCCACAGGAAGTCGCTGAGCCTGCACCTGCCGTGGCCCAGCAGAACGTGCAGGTGACCGAAACACCCATGCCCACGGTGGAATTCGTGTTGCCGCCGACCACGGCGCGCACGCCGCAAATCGCACCGCCGCAGATCAAGCCACGCGAACTCAGCATCCCAACGCGTGAAGTCACCATGGTCGAAACGCCGCGGCCATCGCGACCGCTGCCACAGCGTGAAATCGCGGTGCCGCAGGTGTCGCAGGCCACGCCCCAGATCCGCGAGCGCGAGATTACAGCGCCGGTGTCACCGGTACGCGCGGTGCAATTGCCAACGCGTGCGATTCCAGCGCCCGAGCTGCGCGCACCCAGCGTGAGTGTGCGCCAGGCTGAAATCCCATTGCCCAGTCGCGGCACGGCGTCGTCCAGCGACAATGCCAACGCCACGAGCCCATCCTCGGCTGGATCATCCGCGCAGGCGGCCACTACGCCGCAAGGTACGCAAGCGGGCGCCACGGCATCAGGCTCGGCGACCGCCAACCGCCCGGGGGCATCCCCCAGTCCGCAGCGTGGTGATGATTGGGGTGCATCGAACCGCAACGTGCCGGGATCGGCGGGCGCGTCGCCGGGCAGCAGTGCGGGTTTGTTCAATGCAGACGGCAGTGCGCGCGTGCCGGACAGTGGTTCGGGCACGACCAGCCGACCGGGCGCGCCCGGTTCGCGGCAACAGCAGCAAGCGGACGCGGACCGCGCCAGCAAATGGCTGGAACGCCCGGAGTATCCGTATGAGCCGACGATGTTCGACAAGTACTGGGTGCCGAACGAGTCGGTGCTGGCCGAGTGGGTACGTCGTGCGATCCGCGAGGTCGAGGTGCCGATACCCGGCACGTCGAAGAAGGTGAAGTGCGTGGTGTCCGTGCTGCAGGCGGGTGGCGCATGCGCGATGTACGACCCCAACCTCAACGATCAGCCCTCTAGCGGCAAACCACCGCCGGTCATCCCGATCAAGCGGAAGCCGATTCCGGTGGATAGTTGAGGTTGATTGGTTTTCTGGAATTATCCACGTCCATACGTTAGTTAGGCGGCATATGAAGACTCTCTTGTTTGTAGTGATGAGCCTTGCTCTTTCATCATGCGCAAGTTCGGGCAGCGCAGGCGGTGCTATGACCCAGGCAGAGTGCATAGCTCGCGTCGACGTGCTCAAGGCGAATGCTGCTGCAGCTTGGGCTGCGGCGGAGCCCGCCAAAGAATTTGCTCGTAACAATCCTGATTCAGCTGATGCAAAAATTGCTGCTGAGACGGCGACGCGAAAAGCCGCAGGCGTAGCTGTTGATAGTGCTCAGGCGGCCGCTGATCTTGGTATTGGCCCTTGTAAAGGCATGTTCTAGACTGCCACCTGACAATTCATTCAAGCCAAGCCCACATCAGGGCGGCGCCTAAGTGCACGCCTTCGGCTATATTTGCACCCAGTCGCCGCCCCGCTGCGGGCCGGCTTAGTTCAGGCGTTAGGCCGCAAAAGGCACCTTCCGTGAATCTCAACCAAGTGACAATTCCAGCTACAGACGTTGAGCTTTGCTCAGCTTTCTATCGGGATATGGGCTTTACGCAGATTGTGCGGTCACACCCTCGCTACGCGCGCTTCGAGTGTCCAGATGGAGACGCAACGTTCTCTCTGCACTACGTAGAGAGTTTGGCACCGGAAACTGGCGTTGTCGTTTACTTTGAGTGCGCCGACCTGGACACAAAAGTCGCGCATCTTCAGGGCAATGGGTTTATTTTCTCGCAGCTACCCAAAGACGAGAGTTGGTTATGGCGAGAGGCTCGGCTTAAAGATCCCGCAGGCAATGAAATATGCTTGTTCTGGGCCGGCGACAATCGCAAGAATCCACCTTGGCGGGTTGCGGCCTAACAGTTCATTCAAGCCGAGCCCACATCAGGGCGGCGCCTGATTGCACGCCTTCGGCTATATTCGCACCCAGTCGCCGCCCCGCTGCGGGTCGGCTTACTTCAGGCGTTAGGCGGCATGAACAGCAATCTCGCTCGTCTAATTTCTGACTATCAAAGTGCCGTCCGCGAGGCAGTTGGTCTCATGCGTGACTCTGGCATAGAGCTGCCTACCTCTAATACAGACTGGGCAGTCAATGACATTCGTCAGCGTGGCACACTCAAAGGCGACATTCCATATTTCAAACATGGCTATGGTTGTGCGGTCAAGCTGCCTAGCGGAGCGGTAGACTTTGACTTCGGTGAGCACGGGGAGACTGATGGCTTTGATGCTTGGCGGCTGGCAAGCTTTTCCGGCCCAAGGCTATCGGAGTACGGATTCGTTAGCGAGGCTTCGCTAAATGATTGCTTCAAAGCAGAGGTGGCGGCTGGTTCGCTGGTGTATTCGGGATACATCCTTCATTACATCGCGCATTCCGGGTGAATTGATACCCCAAGTGCAACACTTCTGAGATTTAGTCGAAGGCCTCGTGCGTCTAAATTTTTCTGGCTCAGTAACAAGAAAAGGACAGGCCTGATGCGTATCGCTTCCTGCAAGGCACTGTTACTGGCGATCGTCACGTTCGCCAGTTCTCCAGTGTTTGCCGCTACATTGGAAGGCGGCGCGGTGGCTGCGCCGGACGAATACGGTGCCGAAGTCGCCGCGCAGGTCCTCAAGCGTGGCGGCAATGCGGTGGACGCCGCTGTCGCCACCGCGTTCACCCTGGCCGTGACCTATCCCGAAGCGGGCAATATCGGTGGCGGCGGTTTCATGACCTTGTTCATGGACGGCAAGCCGTACTTCCTCGACTACCGCGAAACCGCGCCCAAAGCCGCGAGCCGTGACATGTACCTGGACGAGAAGGGCGAGGTGATCGAGAACATGAGCATGGTCGGCGCACGTGCCGCTGGCGTGCCGGGGACGGTGATGGGGTTGTGGGAAGCGCACCAGAAGTTCGGCACGCTGCCTTGGCGTGAGTTGATAGCACCGGCGGTGGAGTACGCGGAAAAGGGCTTCACGGTGGCCGACAAGCAGTATCAGTACCGCGACGATGCGATGAAGCTGTTCAAGGAGACTACCAATTTCACTGACTACTTTGGCAGCATGAAGCCGGGTGAAATCTTTCGCCAGCCGGAGCTCGCCGCCACCTTGCGACGCATTGCCGACCATGGTCCCGACGAGTTCTACAACGGGCATACGGCTGATCTGTTGGTGGCGCAGATGCGGGTCGACAACGGACTGATCAGCAAGCAGGACTTGCACGACTATAAGGTCGTCTGGCGGGAGCCATTGCGTTACGACTGGCGTGGCAACAGCTTGTACACCGCGCCGCCGCCCAGCTCGGGCGGTGTCGCACTGGTGCAACTGATGTCCATCAAGGAAGCACGGGCATCGGATTTCGAGGGCGTCGGACTGAACTCTGCCAAGTACATCCACTTGCTGGCTGAAATAGAAAAGCGCGTGTTCGCGGACCGTGCCGACTACCTTGGCGATCCGGATTTCACCGCAGTGCCGGTGATGCAGTTGACCGATCCGGCGTACCTCGAAAAGCGCGCGGTCGAAATCAACCCTGATGCGATCTCCGTGACTGCAAAAGTCCGCCCGGGGCTGGAGCCGCACCAGACCACCCATTTCTCCATCGTTGACGCACAGGGCAATGCGGTCAGCAATACCTACACCTTGAACTGGGATTACGGCAGTGGCGTGGTGGTCAAGGGCGCAGGCTTCCTGCTCAATGACGAAATGGACGATTTCAGCGCCAAGCCCGGCGTCGCCAATGCGTTTGGCGTGGTCGGCGGTGACGCCAATGCGATAGCCCCGGGCAAACGCATGCTGTCGTCCATGAGCCCGAGCCTGGTGACGCGTGATGGCAAGGTCACCCTGGTGTTGGGCACGCCCGGTGGCTCGCGGATTTTCACTTCCATATTCCAGGTGTTGAACAATCTCTACGATTACGGCCTGCCGCTCGATCAGGCCGTGGCTGCGCAACGGGTCCACCACCAGCTGCTGCCGAAGGACACCATCTACTACGACAGTTATGCGCCGCTGACCGGCAAAGTCGCCGATGAGCTCAGTGCGATGGGTTACACGTTGGAGGACCAGGGCTGGGAGATGGGTGACATCCAGGCGATCCGCATTGATGGCACGCGGGTGGAAACCGCTTCTGATCCGCGTGGGCGCGGCGTGGGCATGGTCGTGAACTGAGCATGCGGCAATGCAAGGGCCAGCATCCATCGGAAAAAATAGATGCGTCATCCCGGCGAAAGCCGGGACCCAACTATCCGTGCGCGTTGAGGTGGGTCCCGGCTTTTGCCGGGATGACGCTTCATTTAGATAAGCGTGGTTGAGGTTCTTCCTCTTCGTGCTCCGAAAACCCCGGACTCTGCTCGGTGCGGGCGCCAGTGGTCGTGGCCTTCTGCGGCGTTGCTCGTGGGAGCGGCGTCCCGCCGCGAGCTCTTCTAGGTTTGATAGGGAGCAAAGCTCGCGGCGGGACGCCGCTCCCACATCATGGGTGGTTTTGAATTGCCGGCATCCAGCCAAGCGCACAAATAAAAACGGAACCTTGCGGTTCCGTTTTCTATTTCCAACACAGGTCGACAACCCGCGGCTTAAAGACCGTGCAAGTCACGCAGCTTGGTGGGGCGGGAGCCGAAATAGGCGGCGAGGTCGGAAATGTCCTGGTCGCTCAACTGGGCCGCCTGGCCCGTCATCAATGCATTCTGGCGGTCACCGGAGCGGTAGGCCTGCAGCGCATGGGCCAGGTAGTCGGCGTACTGGCCGCCCAGCTTGGGATAGGTCGGATCGATCGGCGCGTTGCCATCAGCACCGTGGCAATCAATGCAGCTCTGGCCAGTGGCCTTGCCCTTGGCTTTCGCCAATTGCTCGCCAATGTGGATGCGGCCGGCGGGCAGGCCGTCGGACGTGGCCGAACCGTGTTCGCCGCTGGCGTGGCCGGGATCTTCGGCGGCGACTTCGTTGTTCTGGGAGCAGGCGGCCAGGGCGAGGGCGGCGAGCAGGGCGATGGCTAGACGCGGGGCGTGCACGGCGTTCGACATGGGCGGCTTACTTCAACGAGGAAAGGTAGGCGGAAATATCGGCGATGTCCTGTTCCGAAAAACTCTGGGACTGCGCCTGCATGGTGGGATGCTTGCGATCCCCGTTCTTGTATTCGTGCAGCGCCTGCATCAGGTACTCGGCCGACTGGCCGCCGATGCGCGGCACGTGGAAGCTGGGGTACGCGTTCTTGTAGCCCTCGACCCCGTGGCAGCCCTGGCAGGTGTAGGTGAGGGTGCGGCCGGCTTCGGCATTGCCCACCAACGGCGCAGGCGCGGCCGGGGCGGTGTCCGACGCGGCGGCCGGGGCAGCGGTGGCCGGAGCGGGTTCCGGGGTGGCGGGAACCTGGGCGGTAACAGCGGCGACCACCGACAGGGTGGCGACCAAGGCAAGGCAAGCGGCGAGCGGCAGCGGTCGCATCATGTCGTAATCCGGGACTCTCTAAGATTGCGCGCGCTACGTCCAACCGCAGCGCTTGGCTGGGGCAAGTATAGCGTGCGACCCGCGGCGCCTGCCATCCGCGGCGTTCCCCGCGCTTGACGCGGTAAGCGCAAAGCGTAAAAGACACCCTGTTGCGACCTGCAAATCGCCGGCTCACAGCCTGTCGCACCACCCCCCACCACAATGGCGGTCGCAAGTCACCATGACCTTCGGCGCATGCCGATACCGCTTTTGGGTGATATACATAGCTACAACACCCAACAACTAGCCCACGGTCCTTGCCCATGTCCCGACACGTCCCAGCCTCTGGTGGTTTCTCCCAACGTGCCCCGCAGCGCGCCTTGCACGCTTCCCTGATGCTATGCGCGCTGCTGCTGGCGGGCTGCAAAGGCGGTGAGGGCGAAGCCCAGGCCAAGCCGGGCGAAGAGTCCAAGGGGCCGGATGCCGTTCCCGTCGAGGTGGTGAAGGCCGCCCTGCGGCCCATCGCCGCCAGCTACACGGGTACCGCTGCCCTGGAACCGCGTGGCGAATCGCAGGTGGTGGCCAAGACCTCCGGCGTGGCCCAGAGCGTGATGGTCGAGGAAGGCCAGTCGGTACGCGCCGGCCAGCCGCTGGTGCGGCTTGATTCCGACCGCTCGCGCCTGGCCGTGGCCCAGGCCCAGGCGCAGATGCAGAAACTGGAGAACAACTACCGTCGCGCCCAGCAGCTGGTTTCCCAGCAGATGATCAGCGCCAACGACGTGGACCAGATCAAGTTCGACCTGGAGAACGCCCGCGCCCAGCACCGCATGGCCTTGCTGGAAAATTCCTACACCACGGTCATCGCGCCGATCTCCGGCGTGATTGCCTCGCGGTCCATCAAGACCGGCAACTTCGTGCAGATCAATACGCCGATCTTCCGCATCGTCGATGACTCGCGCATGGAGGTCACGCTTGATGTGCCCGAGCGTGAAATCTCCACGTTGAAAGCCGGCCAGCCCGTGTCCCTGACCGTGGATGCACTACCGGGCCAGACCTTCACCGGCACCGTGGACCGGATTGCCCCGGTGGTTGATTCGGGCAGCGGCACGTTCCGCGTGGTCAGCGCGTTCGAAGGCGGTGGCTTGCTGCAACCGGGCATGTTCGGCCGCATCAAGATCGATTACGACCAGCGCGCAGACGCGCTGGTGATCCCGCGCATCGCGTTGCTGGATGACGAAGGCGATCCGGCCGTATTCGTGGTGCGCGATGGCAAGGCGGCACGCGTGCCGGTCAAGCTGGGTTACATGGACGGCGAGTGGGTGGAAATACGCGAAGGGCTGAAGCTGGGCGAAGGCGTGGTGACGGCCGGCAAGATCGCACTGCGTGACAGCACGCCGGTGGAAGTGATCGGCCAGAACGCACCCAAGGTCGCCGCCAAGAAGGTGGAGGCTAAAGCTGCCGGTAGCAAGCAATGAGCGGGCACGGCAACGATCCAGGCGCCAGCGAGCCCCACACCAGCGAGCCCCACGCCGCGCCACCCGCGGCTTCCATGGGCGGTGGCCTGGTGGAATTCTCCACGCGTCGCCGCGTCACCGTGGCGATGTTCTGGATCACCATGTTCCTGTTCGGCTCGATCGCGCTGTCTTCGCTGAAGGTCAACCTGCTGCCGGACCTGAGCTATCCCACCCTGACAGTACGCACCGAGTACACCGGCGCCGCGCCGTCCGAGATCGAGACGCTGATCTCCGAGCCGGTGGAAGAAGCGGTGGGCGTGGTCAAGAACCTGCGCAAGCTGAAGTCGGTGTCGCGCACCGGGCAGAGCGACGTGGTGCTCGAGTTCGCGTGGGGCACGGACATGGACCAGGCCAGCCTGGAAGTCCGCGACAAGATGGAAGTGCTGCAACTGCCGCTGGAAGCCAAGGCACCGGTGCTGTTGCGCTTCAACCCGTCTACGCAGCCGATCATCCGCCTGGCGCTGTCGTCCAAGACCGCCGGCAAGACCGATGCGGATTCCATCCGCCAGCTCACCGAGCTGCGCCGCTATGCCGACGATGACCTGAAGAAGAAGCTGGAGCCGGTGGAAGGCGTGGCCGCGGTCAAGGTGGGTGGTGGCCTCGAGGATGAAATCCAGGTCGATATCGACCAGCAGAAACTGGCGCAGTTGAACCTGCCCATCGACACCGTGATCCAGCGCCTGCAGCAGGAGAACATCAACATATCCGGCGGACGCCTGGAGCAGGGTTCGCAGCGTTACCTGGTGCGTACCGTCAACCAGTTCGCCACCGTGGAGGAAATCCGCAACATGCTGGTCACCACCCAGAGTGGTGGTGGCAGTGATGCATCCAGCGCCGCGCAACAGATGGCGGCGATTGCCGCGTCCAGTGGCGATGCGGCGACCATGGCCGCCGCCGCGTCGGTACAAAGCGCATCCGCGGGCGGTTCCAGCGCCGTCGCCGGCGGCATGCCGGTGCGCCTGAAGGACATCGCCGACGTGCGCCAGGGCTACAAGGAACGCGAAGGCGTGATCCGTTTGGCGGGCAAAGAGGCCGTTGAACTGGCGATCTACAAGGAAGGCGACGCCAATACCGTGTCCACGGCGGACGCCATCAAGGCGCAGCTGGAAAAGATGAAGGCGCAGATTCCGCCGGACGTGGAACTGGCCACCATCGAAGACCAGTCGACCTTCATCAACCACGCGATCAGCGACGTGAAGCTGGATGCGGTGATCGGTGGCCTGCTGGCCATCCTGGTCATCTTCCTGTTCCTGCGCGACGGCTGGAGCACCTTCGTGGTCGCGCTGTCGCTGCCGGCGTCCATCGTCACCACGTTCTTCTTCATGGACCAGCTGGGCCTGAGCTTGAACGTGATGTCGCTGGGTGGCCTGGCGCTTGCGACCGGCCTGGTGGTGGACGACTCCATCGTGGTGCTGGAAAGCATCGCCAAGGCGCGCGAACGCGGGCTGGGGGTACTCGAATCGGCCATCGTCGGCACGCGTGAAGTCAGCATGGCCGTGGTCGCCTCCACCTTGACCACCATCGCGGTGTTCCTGCCGCTGGTGTTCGTGCAGGGCATCGCCGGGCAGTTGTTCCGCGACCAGGCGCTGACCGTGGCGATCGCCATCGCCGTCTCGCTGGTGGTGTCGATGACCCTGATCCCGATGCTGAGTTCGCTGAAGGGCAGGCCGCCGCTGGCATTCCCGGAAGAGGCACCGCATCCCGACTGGACGCCCGACTCGCGCTGGCAAAAACCCATCGCAGCGACCAGCCGCGGCCTGGGCGTGGGCGCGCGTGGTTTCTTCTTCGGCATTGCCTGGTTCTTCGTGCGCATCTGGCGCGGCATCGCGGCCGTGGTTGGTCCGGTCATGCGCAAGGCCAGTGACCTGGCGATGATTCCATACGATGCGGCTGAACGCGGCTACATGAAGCTGCTGCCCGCGTCGCTGAAAAAGCCGTGGCTGGTGATCGGCTTCGCGACTGCGGCCTTCGTGCTGACCATGTTTGCGGTTCCGTTGCTGGGTTCCGACCTGATCCCGCAGCTGGCCCAGGACCGTTTCGAGATGACGGTGAAACTTCCGCCCGGCACGCCACTGCGCGAAACCGATGCGCTGGTGCGCGAGCTGCAGGAAAAGCATGCCAAGGACGAAGGCATCACCGCGCTGTACGGCGTCAGTGGCAGCGGCACCCGGCTGGATGCCAGCCCCACCGAAAGCGGCGAGAACATCGGCAAGCTCTCCATCGTCATGGCCAATGGTGGCAGCGATGAACTGGAAGCCGAACAGTCCGAGAAAATGCGCGCGACCATGAAGGCGCATCCGGGCGCGCAGGTCGATTTCCGCCGTCCGGAGCTCTTCAGTTTCTCCACGCCGCTGGAAATCGAATTGCGTGGCTCGGACCTGGACACGATCGAGCGGGCGGGCCAGAAGATGGCGGCGATGCTGCGCGAGAACCCGCACTACACCGACGTCAAGTCGACGGTGGAAGAGGGTTTCCCCGAAATCCAGATCCGTTTCGACCAGGACCGTGCCGGTGCGCTGGGCCTGACCACGCGGCAGATCGCCGACGTGGTGGTGAAGAAGGTGCGCGGCGACGTGGCCACGCGCTACAGCTTCCGCGACCGCAAGATCGACGTGCTGGTGCGGGCGCAGGAATCCGATCGCGCCACCGTGCAAAGCATCCGCCAATTGATCGTCAATCCGGGCAGTTCGCGTCCGGTGACGCTGGAATCGGTGGCCGACGTCGTGGCCACCACCGGACCCAGCGAAATCCACCGCGCCGACCAGGTGCGCGTGGCCATCGTCTCGGCCAACCTCAGCAACATCGACCTGGGCGGCGCCGTCAAGGAAGTGCGCGACATGGTGGCCGCGGACAACCTGGGTGCCGGCGTGGGCATGCACATCGGCGGGCAGGGCGAGGAACTGGCGGAATCGGTGAAGGCACTGCTGTTCGCCTTCGGCCTGGCCATCTTCCTGGTCTACCTGGTGATGGCGTCGCAGTTCGAATCGCTGCTGCATCCGTTCGTGATCCTGTTCACCATCCCGCTGGCCATGGTCGGCGCGGTGCTGGCGCTGTTGCTGACCCGCTCGCCGGTATCGGTGGTGGTGTTCATCGGCTTGATCCTGCTGGTGGGCCTGGTGGTGAAGAACGCCATCATCCTGATCGACAAGGTCAACCAGTTGCGCGAGGCCGGCGTGGCCAAGCGTGATGCGCTGATACAGGGCGCACAATCGCGCCTGCGCCCGATCACCATGACCACGCTGTGCACGCTGTTCGGCTTCCTGCCGTTGGCCTTGGCGTTCGGTGAGGGCGCGGAAGTGCGTTCGCCGATGGCCATCACCGTGATCGGTGGCCTGCTGGTGTCGACGCTGCTGACCCTGCTGGTGATCCCGGTGGTGTACGACCTGCTGGATCGCAAGCCGGATGAACACTACGCACGTCGCGGCCGCCTGAATCGCGCCAGCCTGGAGCAGGGCGCCAACGTGGACAACGAAGGACTCGACCCGGCATGAGCATCGCCGAACTCAGCATCAAGCGGCCGGTCAGCACCATCATGCTGTTCGTGTCGCTGACCGTGATCGGCCTGATCGCGGCCTTCCGCTTGCCGCTGGAAGCCTTCCCCGAAGTCTCGCCGCCCTTCATCTTCATCCAGGTGCCGTATGCCGGCTCCACGCCGGATGAAGTGGAGCGCACGGTGCTGCGGCCGGTGGAAGAAGCCGTGGCCACCATGACCGGCATCAAGCGCATCGATGCCAGCGCCAATGCCGACGGCGCGCAGTTGTTCATCCAGTTCTCCGACTGGGAACGCGACGTGGCCATCGCGGCCTCCGAGGCGCGCGAACGCATCGATGCGATCCGCGACGACCTGCCGGACGACCTGCAGCGTTACCAGGTGATGAAGTTCTCCACCACCGACCAGCCGGTGTTGCGCGTGCGCCTGGCCAGCGACACCGACCTCACGGGCGCCTACGACATGATCGAGCGCGAATTCGTGCGCCGGTTGGAGCGCATCCCCGGCGTGGCACGCGTGGAAGTGTCGGGTGCACCGGCCAACGAAGTGGAGATCGCGATCAGCCAGGATCGCCTGACCGCGCACAACCTGGGCCTCAATGACCTGACCTCGCGCCTGCAGTCGATCAACTTCTCGGTGTCGGCCGGCACCATCACCGACGGCGGCCAGCGCCTGCGCGTGCAGCCGGTTGGCGAACTGGCCGACCTGCAGCAGTTGCGCGACCTGGTGATCAATGACAGTGGCGTGCGCCTGGCCGATATCGCCGATGTGCGCCTCAAGCAGCAGCGCATGCCGTACGGCCGGCGCCTGGACGGTCGCAAGGCGGTGGGCATCGACATCTTCAAGGAGCGCAATGCCAACCTGGTGGAAGTGTCGCGCAATGCATTGAAGGAAGTGGAGGAGATCCGCAAGGAACCTTCGCTCAACGACCTGCAGTTCAAGATCATCGAGAACCAGGGCGACAACGTCACCACGTCGCTGATCGAGCTGGCCGAAGCGGGCGCGATCGGCCTGCTTTTGTCCATCGCGGTCCTGTATTTCTTCCTGCGCCACTGGCCCTCCACGCTGATGGTGACGCTGGCCATCCCGATCTGTTTCATCATGACCCTGGGCTTCATGTACTTCGCCGGGGTGACGTTGAATATCCTCACCATGATGGGCCTGCTACTGGCCATCGGCATGCTGGTGGACAACGCGGTGGTGGTGGTGGAAAGCATCTACCAGGAACGCGAGCGCATGCCCAACCAGCCCAAGCTGGCCTCGATCATCGGCACGCGCAACGTGGCCATCGCGCTGTCGGCGGGCACGCTGTGCCACTGCATCGTGTTCGTGCCCAACCTCTTCGGCGAGCGCAACTTCCTGAGCATCTACCTGTCGCAGATCGCTATCACCATTTCGGTGTCGCTGCTGGCCTCGTGGCTGGTGGCAGTGAGCCTGATCCCGATGCTGTCGGCGCGCATGAAGACGCCGCCGGCCGTGGGCAACAAGAATGGCATCATCCCGCGCCTGCAGGCGCGCTACGCCAAGCTGTTGCGGTGGACGCTGGAGCACCGCGGCAAGAGTGTCATGGGCATCCTGCTGATCATCGCGGTCAGCATCGTGCCGATGATGCTGACCAAGAAGAACATGTTTGGCGGCGAAGACGGCGGCGAGACCAATATCTTCTACCAGTGGAAGGGTTCCTACAGCCTGGCCCAGATGTCGGATGAAGTGTTGAAGGTCGAGCAGTTCATGGATGCCAACCGCAAGCGCTTCCATGTCGAGCAGATCTATTCCTGGTACAGCGAGCAGGGCGATGCCGGTACCCGCATCAAATTCGACATGACCAAGCTGGACAACGACGACACCAAGGCCTTGATCGAGGAAATCCGCAAGGAGCTGCCCAAGTCTGCGCGCGCCACGGTCGGCATCGGTGACGGCGGCGGTGGCCCGGGCGGTGGTGGTGGCCAGCCTGGCGAAAACGTGCAGGTGCAGCTGGTCGGTGACTCGACTGAAACGCTCGCCGAGATCGCCGATGAAATCATCCCGATACTGGCCAAGCGCAAGGAACTGCGTGACGTGCGCGTCAATGCCGGCGACCAGAACAGCGAGCTGTCGGTGCGGGTGGACCGGGAACGCGCGGCGGCATTCGGCTTCACTGCCGAGCAGGTCGCCAACTTCGTCGGCGTGGCCTTGCGCGGCGCGCCGTTGCGCGAGTTCCGCCGCGGCGAAACCGAAGTGCCGGTATGGGTGCGTTTCGCCGGTGCCGAACAGTACGGCGTCGAGGACCTGGATACGTTCATGGTGCGCGCGCCCGACGGGCGCACGGTGCCGTTGCTCAGCATGGTCAACGTGGGCGTGACGCCCGCGGCCACGCAGATTTCGCGCACCAATCGCCAGACCACGCTCAGCGTGCAGGCCAACCTGGCCGACAAGGTCACGGTTCCGGAAGCGCGCAAGGCGATGGAGGACACGTTGAAGGCCGCTTCATTCCCGGCCGGCTACAGCTATTCGTTCGATGGCGGCGCGTTCCAGGACGAGGATGACGCAGGCAAGCAGATGTTCACCAACCTGATCATCGCCTTGCTGCTGATCTACATCGTGATGGCCGCGGTCTTCGAGTCACTGCTGTTCCCCGCGGCGATCATGAGCGGCGTGCTGTTCTCGGTGTTCGGCGTGTTCTGGCTGTTCTGGCTGACCGGCACCGAATTCAACATCATGGCCTTCATCGGCATCCTGGTGCTGATGGGCGTGGTGGTGAACAACGGCATCGTGATGATCGAGCACATCAACAACCTGCGCCGGCGCGGCCTGTCGCGCACGGATGCGCTGGTGGAAGGTAGCCGCGAACGCCTGCGTCCGATCCTGATGACCATGGGCACCGCGATCCTGGCCATGGTGCCGATTGCATGGGGCAACACGCAGATGGGTGGTGACGGCCCGCCGTACTACCCGATGGCACGCGCCATCGCGGGTGGCCTGGCGTTTTCGACCGTGGTCAGCCTGCTGTTCCTGCCGACCATCTACGCCATCCTGGACGACCTGCGCAGCGGCACGTCGCGCCTGATCCGCCGCGCGCAGTTGCGCAAGGGGGAAGTGTTGAAGGACGGGGCGTTGGCCGAAGGGTGAGGGCGGTTGTTGGTTCTTGGTTATTGGTTGTCGGAAAAATCAGCTGCAGACGGGTCCTGATGACAGCAGGCTCCTTTCCGGCAACCAACTGTCCACGGCTCTGGGTGGGAGCGGCGTCCCGCCGCGAGCTTCTTGCTGCTGCATCGAGTTGATGTCTTCTGCATCACCTGGCCAAGGGCTCGCGCCGGGACGGCGCTCCCACCAATGCATACAAGGCATGCGGTTCCCGATGACATCAGGCACCTTTCCAGCAACCAACAACCAACAACCAACAACTGCCTAGAACAGCCTCGCCAGAATCCGCGCACCCCCCGTCCACACACCGATCGCCGTGCCCATGCTGGTCAGGAAGAAGTTCAGCAGGATCCGCGCCACGCCGTTGGTCCACCAGCCACGCACGTGCTGCACGTCATCGCGCAGCGCCATGAAGTCGGCATAGGTCGGTTTGCGCAGGTTGGCTTCCACGAACGCACTGACCGTTCCTGAAGCCAATGCCGGGTGCAGCGGTGTAAGCGGGGATGCGATGAACGCGGCCAGGATGCTGAGCGGGTGGCCGCCGGCAATCGCACAGCCGATCGCGCCCATGATGCCGGTCGCCAACACCCACTGCACGATGAGGTCGGCACCCACGTCGATGCCGCCACGCCAGAAACCCCAGGCGAAGCCGCCGATCAGGAAGGCCGAGAAAACCAGGGTGAACCACGGGATGTTGCTCTTGACTGGCAAGGTTTCCAGCGACGCGCGAATCGTTGCTGGCGATTCGGCCGTGGTGCGGAGGTATCCCGCCATGCCCTGCAGGTGGCCGGCGCCAATCACCACCAGCACCTCGCGCGCACCGCTGTCGTAGGTGACTGATTCACGCAAGCGGGCGGCCATGTAGCGGTCGCGTTCATCGATGATGCTTTCGTACAACGCCGGGTTTTCGTTGGCGAAGTCCCCGAAGCTGGATTCCAGGAGGTCGCCTTGCTTGAGCTTCTCGATTTCATCGTCGCCGACTTCGTCGTCCGCGAACATCGCCATCATGATGCCTGCGCCGATCTTGGCCCGCGCCCACCAGCCCAGCCGGTCCATCGCACGCTTGAAGGTCAGGCCGACTTCACGGTCAATGAGGTGTAACGGCAAGTTGCGTTCGCGTGCGTCCAGCGCGGCGGCTTTCAATTCGGCGCCGGGTTCGACCCCGAGTTGTTCGGCCAGTCGGCGCTGGTACGCAGCCAATGCCAGGTTCACCGCGAACAGATGCGTCTTGCCTTCGCGTATCACCTTGACCAGGTCAAGCTTGGCCAGCGCGTCGCTGTCGGTCATCGACTGCAGGCGCCCGGCGTCCAGTTCGATCGCCACCGTGTCGTAAGCGCCGCTGGCGATGGCCGCACGCACCGTGTCCACGCTGGTTTTCGACACATGCGCGGTACCCAGCAGGGTATAGCGCACGCCGTCGCGTTCCACGACCTGGTGCGGTTGCCCGGCAAGCGGGTCGTTGGTTGAAGGAGAAGGAATGTCAGTCGTCATGATGGGGTTCGGAGTAAAAATTTGTAGGCGCGACGCAAGTCGCGAAAGAAACTGTCAGGGGAGGTCGTCGGAAGGTGGATCATCGTTTCCACTGCCCAATGCGCGTTGCATCTGCACGGTATCCAGCCAGCGGCCATGCTTGCGCCCCAAGCCCTGGAATACGCCCACCGTCCTGAAGCCGAATTTTTCGTGCAGTGCCACCGACGCGCCATTGGCGGATTCGCCGATGACCGCGATCATCTGGCGGAAACCGCGGTCCTCGCATTGCTCGATCAACTGCGCCAGCAAGGCGCTTCCGATGCCGCGTCCGCCTGCTTCCGGCACGACGTACACCGTGTCTTCGATCGTCCAGCGATAGCCCGTACGCCCGCGGTAGCTGCTGGCGTAGGCATAGCCGGCGAAGGCGCCGTCGAGTTCAGCGACCAGGTAGGGGAAGCCGTTGTCGGTCACGACCTGCATCCGCGCCGCCATGTCCATGTCGCCAGGCGCGTCGTATTCGTAGGTGGCCACGCCTTCGCGGACTTCCCGTGCGTACAGGGCGGTGATGGCAGGCACATCGGCAAGCGTGGCGGCACGCACGCGCAGGGTCATGGGGTGCGCACGAATTCGCGCTCGAAATGCACGAGTTCAGCGACGGAGTCGATCCATGGCAGCCTGCTTTCGCGGTAGATGTTGCGCGTAGGTGCGAGTGCATGGCCGTCGTCGAGTGCGCCCAGGTAGAGCATGGCCAGGCCGGGATAGACGATGTTGCGGTTGAACAGTGGGGTGCTGCAGGTTGCGCAGAAGTAGCGCGTGGCGTTATCGGTTGCCGCGTAGTCACGCAGCTGGTCGACGCCTTGCATGACCGTGAGCTCCCTGTCCAACACCACCACGTAACTGGACAGCGGCGCGCCGCTCATGCGCCTGCAGAAGTCGCAGTGGCAGTTGAGGATGGCCTTGGGCGTACCGTCCACGCGGTAGTGCACCAGGCCACACAGGCAGCGTCCGCTCAGGCTCATCGCGATGATCAGTCGATGTAGCGCTTGAGCAGGTCGCCGTACGCATCGATGCGACGGTCACGCAGGAACGGCCAGATGCGGCGCACGTGTTCGCTGCGGGCCAGGTCGACTTCGGCGCTCAGGATTTCTGCATCTGCGCCGGCCTCGGCGATGAACTCACCCTGCGGGCCCAGCACGTGGCTGTTGCCCCAGAACTGGATGCCGGACGCACCCAGCGGCGAAGCTTCATGGCCGACACGGTTGCAGGAGAGCACTGGCAGGCCATTGGCGACAGCATGCCCGCGATGGCTGAGGATCCACGCATCGCGCTGGCGATTCTTCTCCTCCTGTGCATCGTCCGGATCCCAACCGATCGCCGTCGGATACAGCAGCAGGTCGGCGCCGGCCAGCGCCATCAGGCGCGCGGCTTCCGGGTACCACTGGTCCCAGCACACCAGCACGCCCAATCTGCCCACGGACGTGTCGATCGGCTTGAAGCCGATGTCGCCCGGCGTGAAATAGAACTTTTCGTAGAAACCCGGATCGTCCGGGATATGCATCTTGCGGTACTTGCCCAGCACGCTGCCGTCTTTCTCGAAGACCACGGCAGTGTTGTGGTACAGGCCCGCCGCACGCCGTTCGAACAGCGAGCTCACCAGTACCACGCCGTGTTGCTTGGCCAGCTTGCCCAGGCGCTCGGTGCTGGGGCCGGGGATAGGCTCAGCCAGGTCGAACTCGTCCACCGATTCGTGCTGGCAGAAGTAGGCGCCGTTGTGCAGTTCCTGCAGCAGCACCAGGCGCGCGCCGCGTTTGGCGGCTTCGGCCACGCGGCTTTCGATCACCGACAGGTTGGCTTCGGCATCGCCATGGTTCTGTTCCTGGATCAGGGCGACAGGCAGCGTGTTGGTCTTCGACATCGGAGGATTCCTTGCGACGGGAGGGCGTGGTTCGTCCCGCGGAGTGGTTTGGTTGGCCCGTGGAATCCGGCTAAGCCAGGATGCCTTCCGGCAACTGCATGGTGATGCAATGCAGGCTGCCGTTCTGCCAGATCAACGAACGGCATGGCACCTGCACGATTTCGCGATCCGGGAATGCAGCAGCCAGTACGCTGGCAGCCGCGTCATCAGCAGCATCGCCGTACGCAGGCATCAGCACGGCGCCATTGATGATGAGGAAATTGGCATAGGACGCCGCCAGTCGGCGGCCTTCATCCAGGATGGGCTGCGCCCACGGCAACGGGAAAAGGCGATAGGGCTTGCCATCCGTCGTGCGCAGCGCGGCTATTTCCTCGCCCATCGCACCGAGTTCGGCAAAGTGCGAATCTTCGGCGTCGTCGCAGGCTTGGAACACGATGGCATCCGGCCCGGCGAATCGCGCCAGCGTGTCGATATGCGCGTCGGTGTCGTCGCCTTCCAGGTAGCCGTGGTCCAGCCACAGCACGCGATCCTGTTTCAGCCAGCCCGCCAGTTTTTCGGTCAACTCTCCACGACTCGCCTGCGGGTGGCGTTCGTGCAGGCACTTCCAGGTAGTCAACAAGCTTCCGCGTCCATCCGTCTCGATGGCGCCGC